>Ga0316222_1000387_pt1 | contig 69157 bp, 70 predicted proteins | sample TBH18011metaG_FD_206008 | JGI IMG/M metagenome (GOLD analysis project Ga0316222, IMG submission 206008) | Freshwater microbial communities from Trout Bog Lake, Wisconsin, USA - TBH18011 | ecosystem: Environmental > Aquatic > Freshwater > Lake > Hypolimnion/Profundal zone | place: USA: Wisconsin... | reverse complement strand
TGGCGATCGAAATCCCGCAGCAGGGGCTCGTAAATCTTTACGGTGATCTTGGTCTGGCTCATCTTCGTTCCTTTAGTGAGTTGGTTCTCAGCGCCGATGGAATGAATCTTAGTCGTCACCTCTTTTGTTGTAAAGAATTAGGAGTAAAGAAATTTAGAAGAATTTTTAAAGACTGAGATCAAACCAGCACGTCGTCAGTCTCAACGTTACGAAGTTGAATTCCCAGAATGTTGGCACACCCGATCTTTACTTTTCCCTTTTTGGGAAATACAATGTACACCTGACCATGCATACATGCCCTCCACATGCGAATTCTGGGTTTACCCATCCTCGAGGCGTTCAAAAAAAATCATGCGGACTCGCGAGGCCAGCTAGATGCGTGGCAGACAGATGTGGAGCGCGAGAACTGGAAAACGTCGCATGACATCAAGCGCCGGTATAGATCGGCGGACTTTTTGTCTGACAACCGGGTCATTTTTGATATCAAGGGGAACACGTATCGCCTTGTAGTCAAGGTCCGATATCAAAACGGATTGGTTGTAGTGGAGTGGGTCGGGACACATGCCGAATACAGCAAAAAGAAGTTTTAGGCGTACCTGAGCGGCACATGTGAGAAACGAATGGAGATGGCGATGAACGTAAAGATCATTAAGAGCGAGAAGGACTATGAAGCGGCCATGGCGCGTCTGTCTGCGCTCATGTCGCTCGACCCTACCCCCGACTCCAAGGAAGAAAACGAACTCGAACTGCTGGCGCTAGTCATCCATGATTTCGAGCGCCAAACCGTTCCGCCGGTTAAGGCTGACCCCATCGAGTCCATTCTCTTCCGTATGGATCAGCTGCAGCTCACTCGAAAAGACCTCATCCCGTACATTGGATCGATTTCCAAAGTCTCAGAGGTGCTGACGCGCAAGCGGCCCCTGTCACTTCCTATGATCCGTCGGCTAAATCAAGGTCTGGGCATCCCCGCCGACATCCTGATCGAGGATGTTGAAACCGACAGCTCGGTTGTAGCTCAAGAGCCGGAAATGGACTTCTCACGGTTTCCACTTAAGGAAATGCTTGAACGCGGCTGCTTTGGTGACTTTGAGGGAAACGCCCAACGACTCAAGGAATATGCGGAAGATCTAGTTAGAAAATTCATGCAGGATTTTCTTCCCAAGCGCATGGAGCCGGCTTTTCTGCGTGCCCCTATGCATCAGCGCGGGGATCGGCAGGCTGACGATATGGCCCTAAAGGCTTGGCACATGTGTGTCCTTCGGAAGGCACGGGAAGTCACCTCCACCCGAGAGTACAAGCATGGCACCATCACGCCCGCATGGTTGCGCGAACTCGCCAAATTGTCAGCATTTGACGAGGGACCAAAGCTGGCAAAGGAATATCTAGCGCGGCACGGCATCATCCTCGTCATCGAGTCACACTTCAAGCGCACCTTCCTGGATGGGGCTGCCATGCTGGACAACGATCGCCCCATCGTTGCACTGACGTTGCGGCATGATCGGATTGACAACTTCTGGTTTGCCTTGCTTCATGAGTTGGCTCACGTCGCAATGCATTTAAAGCCTGAAACTCCTGTTTTCGTCGATGACCTGGATCGGACGAACCCCCAAAGCGTTGAAACAGAGGCCGACGCGATGGCTCAGGAAGCTTTGATTCCCAGCCAGAGCTGGAGCGAAGCCAAAGTGCGTCAAACACTTACGCCACAGGACGCCATTGCTTTTGCCGATGAGATCAGTGTGCACCCGGCCATCGTCGCAGGCAGGCTGCGTCATGAAGAAAAAAATTACCGCCTACTCTCTCACCTCATCGGAAAGACTGGGCAAGTTAGTCAGACCTTGGCCTCCTAAGGACAAGTGTCCATTTGGGAAATTTAAGTTTCCCTTGCTCCTTTTTTGGGACAGAAGTAGTGAGCGAACAAGCTCGGTTTGCCCCAAAGCCTTGGCTATGCGTTCGGACAGGATGATGCGGAAATAGTAGACACCGTGCCTAGAACGGCGAAGGTGGGAAGGCAGTAACATGGTCAGACCTCGGTAGGAGGTGGACCACCTGCATGGTGCACTGGCAAAAGCCAGAATACAAAAAGCCCTGATTTATCAGGGCTTTAGGAATTTGGTGGCCTGGGGCGGAATCGAACCACCGACACAAGGATTTTCAATCCTCTGCTCTACCGACTGAGCTACCGGGCCAAGCCCCAGATTATAGCACGAAGTTTGCAGCTTGCGCCAATCAGTCGTTCAATGTGGCGTTCGCTTGCTGCGCGTCAGATCGATCCCCAGTTGCTTGAGCTTGCGATAGAGGTGGGTGCGCTCCAAACCGGTCTTTTCCGCGACGCGGGTCATGGAGCCGTTTTCACGCATCAAGTGGTATTCAAAATAAGCTTTCTCGAACTCGTCGCGCGCTTCGCGCAGCGGCTTGTCCAGCACAAAATTCTGATTGGCCTGGGGGCCCTCTTCCAGGGGATCGATTCCGTCAGCGGACTCCATTTCGCGCGCCTGCACGGCTTCGCGGACTGGTTGCTGCTCGGCCACGGCGGTACGCCGCACCACGCCGCGCACCAAGCCCTGCTCCACCGCTTTGAGCAGCTTTTGCAAGGTAATGGGCTTTTCCAGAAACGCCAGCGCACCAATTTTGGTGGCTTCCACGGCCGTATCAATGGTGGCATGTCCACTCATCATGATCACCGGCATGGTCAACAAACCTGTTGAAGACCATTCCTTGAGCAAGGTGACGCCATCGGTGTCGGGCATCCAGATGTCGAGCAGTACGAGATCCGGTGGCTCACGCAAACGGGCCGCGCGTGCCTGCGCCGCGTTCTCTGCGAGTTCCACCTGATGACCCTCGTCATTCAGGATCTCCCACAGCAGATCACGAATCCCGTGTTCATCGTCAACCACCAAAATATTTGCCATATTGTCCGCGCAGCCTCTCGGAAAACCGATTCTCAACCTAACTTTGTCAACTATTTGCAACAGGCAATGATAGCGACACTTGTGCGCCCAGCACTTTTCCATCAACCACCCGGTTACTGATATCCACCCGCGATGCATGCTCATCGGCAATTTTCTTAACCACCGCCAGCCCCAACCCGGTGCCCTTGGCCTTGGTCGTTACGTACGGCTCAAACGCACGCTGCAAAATGGCATCGGAAAATCCGCCACCGCAGTCCAGCACACTCAAGCGTACCCGTCGTTTTGCCGCTTGCCATTGGGTCCGCACGGTGATACTACCCACGCCGCGTCCTTCTGCCTGCGCAGATTCACTGGCATCTTGCGCATTCTGCAAAAGATTATGAATAACCTGGCGCAGTTGCTGGTTGTCGCCACGCACCGGCGGACACGCAGCATCGAGGTCCAGGTCGACCGGCACCGAAACGGCTTCCGTTTCGTACATGTGCAGCACGTCGTGCACCAGCGCATTGACATCCACGGCCCGAAGTTCAGCTGCAGGCAGGCGTGCATAGTCCCGAAACTCGTTAACCAGACGCTTCATGGCATCAACCTGGTCAACGATGGTCTTGACCGATTTGGTTAACACCTGCTGATCGGCGTCGGCCAGCTTTCCGTTGAGCTTTTTTTCCAGTCGCTCCGCCGACAGCTGAATCGGCGTCAGCGGATTTTTAATCTCGTGGGCAAGGCGTCGCGCCACTTCGCCCCAAGCCTGGGCACGCTGCGCCGACACAATTTCAGAAATGTCATCAAACACCAGCAACCGCGCATCGCCCGGCAGCCTGGCGCCGCGCGCAACGATGGTCAGTGTCCGGTCAAACGGGCCATGGCGGGTGGCCATGGTTTCCCCCAGTTCAAATGATTTTTGCCAATGCCGCAAATGGGGATCGGAATTAACCAGTTGGAATTCCGTGAACTGGGTCTGCACCGCTTGCCCAAACTCTGTCAATTCAGGAATGGATTCCAATGTTTTTCCGCAGTATTGGTCCAGCTGAATTTTTAAAATACGCGCCGCCCCAGGATTGCTGGAACGCACTTCGCCTTCGGGCCCCAGCACAATCACACCGGCCGTCAAGTTGTCCAGAATGGTTTGCAAATTGGCACGCGCCGCATCCACCTGCGCCATACTGCGCTCCACCGAGTGGCGGGCATCGGCCAGTTGCGCCGTCATGATGGCAAAGGAGCGCGTCAGCCCGCCCAACTCGTCCTTGCCATGCAGACTGAGCTTGGGCGTGAGGTCGCCTGCCGCCACCTGGCTCACGCCTTCGGTCAGCACCAGCAACGGGCGCGCAATCTGGTTACCCAGAATCACAGCCAACAAAATAGCACCAAACACCGCCAGAAACAGACTCAGCGTGAGCGTGCCGATATACATGCGTTTAAGACCCTCACGCGCCAGCGAGCGCTCCTGGTATTCGCGATTGGCGACGGTCACGGCCAAAGCGTTGGTGACCAGATTGCGCGGCAGGACTTTGGACAACAACAAATACCGCGCCTCCGGACTGAGATGCAGCGAGTCGTTGGGTATTGGCACCAGCACGCGGATGCGTGACAACGGCAACTGGTCCGGTTGCGCGTCTTCGAGTCCCTCCAGCCAGGACAACGCACGCTCGGTCCGCGCGCTGCGAAACTGGACACTGGTCGGCTTGTCTGCGGTCAGTTGCGCCAACGACTGCCCAGCACTTGCCGCCAGAATGCCGTCGCTCGTCCACACGGCAGCGTCAGCCGCGCCGACCGAATCCACAATACGTTCGAGTTGCAAACCCAGCGCGCTGCTGGGCACGTCACTGAGGGACGCGGCGGCGCTGCGCGCCTTGACTTTGAGTTCAGTGCTCAGCGTGTCGAGTGCCACGCGCCCCAGATCCAGGCCAGCTTCCAAGGCGCCTTCCACCTTCACGTCAAACCAGGTTTCAATAGAACGCGACACAAATTGGTAGGACACGACGTAAATCAGCAACCCTGGGGCAAACCCCACCAGCGCAAAAATAGCGGCCAGCTTGACCAGCAGTCGGCTACCAAACCACCCCTGGCGAAGTCGGATCACCAAACGGTAGGCCGCCCAGACAATGCCCGACAGCAGCAACGCGGCCACCGTAACGTTGATATAGAACAGCGTCGCGTAGTTGCGTTCGTACAGATCCCGGTTGTTGGTGGCCTGCATCAGCAGGTACAACAGCACAAGACCGATGACGACCATCATGAGCGCCCCCAGCGTGACGGTTCTGCGCATGCGCCGTGAACTGTGGCTGACGACCGGGGCGACCTTCAAGCCGGCATCGGTCATTTGGCGGTCTCGACGGACAACGGACTTCGCGCCGTCGCCGAAATATCCCACTCCGACGGACCGACTGCACCCAGTTGGAATGGACGGGGCAATTGACGCAGGTCGAGCTGAAAATGAAACTCGACGCGCGCTTTTTGTGTCGAATCAATATCCTGCAGATCGGCGATTTTCCATTTGGCGACCCGCTTGATCGCGGCCAGTGCCTGCGCCAGCGTGTCAAAACTCTGGCTCAACGACAGGCCCACCGTACCGACACCTGAGCCGACATTCAGGCGCCAGCGCCGCGCCAGCGGTTGGTACACCAGCCGCATTTGTCGCTGGGCGCTAGCCAACTGCTTGTCATACCAGTACCAGCGGTCGCGCAGCACCTCAACGTCCATGACGAACACCATTGGGATGCCCTTCTCCAGCGCGTCCTCGACGACGGGAGGCAATTCAAATTGCAATTGCGCGCTCAGTTGCAGCTCGTCATCGACGCGCTCCACACGGAACTGGGTGACTTCCGTGACCGTCTCCGCCGAAGCCCACACGCTGCCACAAAGCACGACGCACAAAAGGGCAAGGCGAAGCAGCACGCTAAAGCGCACATTTTTGTAATACTGCGTAAAAGAATCCATCGTGGTCACCGGATTGATTGTCCAGGAGGGAACCGTTTTTTTGAAATTTTCCAGTGATTAAATGACCGGGTGACGAAAACAAGTGGGCATTGGTGTTGTGTGCAAGAAACGTTTGCACCGTGTCACGGCCTTCAGCGGCAAATACCGAGCAGGTGCAGTACAGCAAGCGCCCGCCCGGCGCCAGCAACGGCCATAACGCCTCCAACAGGCGCTGCTGGATCTGGGCCAATTGGGCAATGTCGGTTTCACGGCGCAACCAGCGCACGTCGGGGTGGCGCCGCACGATGCCGGAGGCACTGCACGGGGCGTCCAGCAAAATCCGGTCAAAGAGGCGCCCATCCCACCAACTCTGGGGTTGCGCGGCATCCGCTGCCAGTACCGTGGCTGACAACGCCAACCGGTCCAGGTTGGCGTGGATGCGCGCGCAACGCGCCGCGTCGACATCAAGCGCAGTGACGTCCACCGCGCCCATTTCCAACAAGTGGCCGGTCTTGCCGCCGGGCGCTGCACAGGCGTCCAACACGCGCAGCGCTGCCACGTCCGCACAGTCCGCCAGCAGCAAAGGTGCGGCCATTTGCGCGGCAGCATCCTGCACCGAAACCCATCCGTGCGAAAAGCCCGGCAATTGATGCACAGGCACCGGGGCGTCCAATTCAATGCCACTCAGCCCCACCGCACGCCCACCGCAACCGATGGCAACCAGCGCGTCCAGGTAACGCGGCACACTGGTTTTTCGGGTGTTCACGCGCAGCGTCATTGGAGCGTGGCTGTTTGCCGCTTCCAGAATGTGCTGCCAGTCCTGGGGGTGATCGTGCCGCAAGCGGGTGATCCACCAGCGCGGATGGTTCCAGCGTGCCACCGGGTCGCCATCAGTGGCGGCAACCAGGGCCTCGCGTTCACGCCAGAAACGGCGCAGACAGGCATTGATAAAGTTCACCTGCGCGCGCATGGCAGGGCTGCGCTTGGCGGCCTCGGCCGCTTGGTTGCCCAACGTAAAAGCGTCGTAATGCGCATCAGCATCCTGCCAGCCAAGTGCCAGGGCGACGCACAACAGCGCGTCCACCGCCGGCGGTGGCGTACGGGGCGCCAGGCAGCGACGCAGGGCCTCGGCCCGTGCCAGATTACGCCACACCTGGAACGTCAGCGCCTGCACGCCGGGCCGCAGTGCGGCCGACACGGCCTCCATGGCAGCACTGCCCGACTGGCCCGCGCGCACCGCACGCACGACCTCAGCACACGCTTGCAACTGCTGCCACAACGGAATCTGGTCTTTGTGGTCTTGGTGGCCCTTGCCAGCCTTACTGTCTTTGCTGTCTTTGCTGTCTTTGCTGTCTTTGCTGTCTTTGCTGTCTTTGCTGTCTTTGGCGTCTTTATTGTCGTTGAACTTCTGCATGCTGATTCTTAGAGGTCTGGCATCACCCGAAATCCCATCAGGCGCACCACCACGCGCGCCGGGAATTGGCGTAACGCCGCGTTGTAATCTCGGACCAACTGGTTAAAACCATTGCGTGCCGCGCGCACATTGAATTCTGCTTCCTGCCAGCGCTTGCGCAAATCCGGCGGTATGCGCGCACCCGCCAAATCGGCGGGCTGCTGCTGCAACTGCTCCCACTCCATGGCGATGGCGTTCAACACCTGCGCCAGCTTCTCCAGCGAAGCCGCCGCCAACGGTGCATTGCGGGCAGTGGCAGGCAGGCGTTTCACGCGGTCCACCAATTGCAGCCAGGCGGCGTCCGACGGCACGCCCTCGGCCAGAAAATGCTGCTCCAATACGCTGTAATAACCCGCCAGCGGTTGATCCACCGCCGCCAGCGCTTGTTGCATGGACACACGCAATCGCGTCAGGCGGCGATACAGCCCGACCCACCAGCACGCCAGCAGCGCGCACAGCATCCAGATCAACAAAAAAGCACTCATGCGGGCAGCATACCCGCAAACGCCATGCTGAACGCAAACGCCCCGACTCCACGAAGCAGAGCCGGGGCGTTGACACGCAGTGCGACGTTTAGTTGTCGCTCAGATCGTCACCCAACGGGCCGTCGGTGACGGTTTCACCCGCCAACTCGGCCGCTTCCGCTTCGGCAATGGCACGGCGCTCGGCATCGTCCATGCTCTCGCGCACCTTGCGTGCTTCGTGGTAAGCCAGACCGGTACCGGCCGGGATCAGGCGACCCACAATCACGTTTTCCTTCAAGCCACGCAACTCGTCTCGCTTGCCCATGATGGCGGCTTCGGTCAGCACGCGCGTGGTTTCCTGGAAGGACGCGGCGCTGATGAAGCTGTCGGTGGACAGCGATGCCTTGGTAATACCCAGCAGCAGGTTGGTGAACGCTGCCGGGATCTTGCCTTCTGCCAGCAAGGCGTCGTTGGTATTGAGCATTTCGGAACGCTCGACCTGTTCGCCATTGATGTAGCTGGAATCCCCCGCAGCCTCGACCACCACCCGGCGCAGCATCTGACGCACAATCACTTCGATGTGCTTGTCATTGATCTTCACGCCCTGCAAGCGGTACACGTCCTGCACTTCGTCCACGATGTAGCGCGCCAGTTCTTCCGAACCCAGCAGACGCAGGATGTCCTGCGGATCGGCCGGACCGTCAACCACCGACTCGCCCTTGTTGACGACCTGGCCTTCGTGCACCAAGATGTTCTTTTCCTTGGGCACCAGCTCTTCCCAGACCCGGCCTTCCGGATCGGTAATCTGCAAGCGCACTTTGCCCTTGGTTTCCTTACCGAACGACACGGTTCCGGTCACTTCGGCCAGCACGCCCTTGTCCTTCGGCGAGCGGGCTTCGAACAGCTCGGCCACACGCGGCAGACCGCCGGTAATGTCGCGCGTCTTCTGGCCTTCGATTGGAATACGTGCCAGCACTTCGCCCGGGCCCACATCCATACCGTCACGCACCTGCACCAGTGCGCCGACTGGGAAGCCGATCGTCACCGAGTGGTCGGTGCCAGGAATCTTGACTTCCTTGCCCAGCGCGTCGATCAGCTTGACCTGCGGACGCACCACCTTGGCCGAACCACGGCGTTTCGGGTCAATCACCACCAGGGTGGACAGACCGGTGACTTCGTCAACCTGCTTGGCCACTGTCAGGCCTTCTTCCACATTCTCGAACTGTGCCTTGCCGGCGAATTCGGTAATGATGGGGCGTGTCAGCGGGTCCCAGTTGGCCAGAATGGCGCCAGCCTTGATGGTCTGGTCAACCTTGACCGTCAGCACCGCACCGTACGGCACCTTGTGGCGTTCGCGTTCACGACCATGTTCGTCGTGAATGATGATTTCGCCGGAACGCGAAATCACAACCAGCTCGCTCTTGCTGTTGGTCACATAGCGCATGGTGGCGTTGAAACCGATCACGCCGTTCGACTTGGCTTCCACGCTGGAGGCAATGGCAGCACGCGACGCAGCACCACCGATGTGGAAGGTACGCATCGTCAACTGGGTACCCGGTTCGCCGATGGACTGGGCGGCAATCACGCCGACCGCTTCGCCACCGTTGATCAGGCCACCACGGCCCAGATCGCGGCCATAGCACTTGGCGCAAATACCAAAGCGCGTTTCGCACGTCAGTGCGGTGCGCACCTTGACTTCATCGACACCCGCCGCTTCGAGCTCTTCGATCTTGTCTTCGTCCAGCATTTCACCAGCCACTGCCAGCACGGAACGGTTTTCCGGGTGCAGCACATCGTCGGCGGCGGAACGACCCAGGATACGGTCGCGCAACGATTCAATCGTTTCGCCGCCTTCCACAATGGCGCGCATCAGGTAGCCGCTGTGGGTTCCGCAATCCTGTTCGGTCACCACCAGATCCTGCGTCACGTCAACCAGACGACGCGTCAGGTAACCCGAGTTCGCCGTCTTCAACGCCGTGTCGGCCAGACCCTTACGCGCACCGTGCGTGGAAATGAAGTACTCCAACACGTTCAGACCTTCGCGGAAGTTCGCGGTAATGGGCGTCTCGATGATGGAGCCGTCTGGCTTGGCCATCAGACCCCGCATACCCGCCACCTGGCGAATCTGGGCGGCAGAACCGCGTGCGCCGGAGTCGGCCATCATGTAGATGGAGTTGAACGATTCCTGCACCACTTCCCGGCCGTTGCGGTCGATCACGTTTTCTTTCGACAAGCGGGCCATCATCACCTTGGACACTTCGTCACCCGACTTGCCCCAGATATCGACCACCTTGTTGTAGCGCTCACCGGCAGTCACCAGACCGGAAACGTACTGCTGTTCGATTTCCTTCACTTCCTTCTGGGCACGGTTGATGATGTCCTGCTTTTCTGGCGGCACCAGCATGTCGTCGATACAGATCGAGATACCGGCCTTGGTTGCCAGGCGGAAACCGGCTTGCAACAGCTTGTCGGCAAACACCACGGTCTCTTTCAGACCGCACTTGCGAAACGAGACGTTGATCAGCTTGGAGATTTCCTTCTTCTTCAACGCCTTGTTGATGTTGGCAAACGGCAGGCCCTTGGGCAGGATTTCCGACAGCAGCGCGCGCCCGGCGGTGGTTTCCCACAGCTTAACGGACGGCTCGAACTCGCCGGTTTCCTTGTTCTTGGTCCACTCGGTCAAACGCACATTGATACGTGCATTGAGATCGACTTCACCCGCGTCAAACGCACGCTGGACTTCGCCCGTGTCAGAGAACACCAGACCTTCGCCCTTGCCATTGACACGGTCGCGGGTCGTGTAGTACAGACCCAGCACCACGTCCTGGCTTGGCACGATGGACGGTTCGCCGTTGGCCGGGAACAGCACGTTGTTGGAGGCCAGCATCAGGGTGCGGGCTTCCATTTGTGCTTCCACCGACAGCGGTACGTGGACAGCCATCTGGTCACCGTCGAAGTCGGCGTTAAAGGCCGCGCACACCAACGGATGCAGTTGAATGGCCTTGCCTTCAATCAGGATGGGCTCAAAGGCCTGGATACCCAAACGGTGCAGCGTTGGCGCACGGTTGAGCATGATTGGGTGTTCTTTGATGACCTCTTCCAGAATGTCCCACACCACGGGGGTGCCGGATTCGACTTCCTTCTTGGCCGCCTTGATGGTGGTCGCAATGCCCATGGTTTCCAGGCGTGCGAAGATGAACGGCTTGAACAGTTCCAGCGCCATCAGCTTGGGCAAACCACACTGGTGCAGCTTGAGCGTTGGGCCCACGGTAATCACGGAACGACCCGAGTAATCGACGCGCTTGCCCAGCAAGTTCTGACGGAAACGACCGCTCTTGCCCTTGATCATGTCCGCCAGCGACTTCAGTGCGCGCTTGTTGGCGCCCGTCATGGCCTTGCCACGGCGACCGTTGTCCAGCAAGCTGTCCACGGCTTCCTGCAGCATGCGCTTTTCATTGCGGGCAATGATTTCCGGCGCCTTGAGTTCGAGCAAACGGCGCAGACGGCTGTTGCGGTTGATCACGCGGCGATACAGATCGTTCAGGTCGGAGGTGGCGAAACGGCCACCGTCCAGCGGAACCAGCGGACGCAGGTCCGGCGGCAGCACGGGCAGCACGTCGAGCACCATCCATTCGGGCTTGATGCCGGATTTCTTGAAGGCTTCAAGCACTTTGAGGCGCTTGGCGTTCTTCTTGATCTTCAGCTCCGAGCCGGTCAGGTCGTTGCGCAGGCGTTCGATCGAACCTTCGATGTCAATGCTTTGCAGCAGGTCCTTGATGCCTTCGGCGCCCATCTTGGCCTGGAATTCGTCGCCGTATTCCTTGAACTTGGCGTCATAGTCGTCTTCCGTCATGATGCTGAATTTCTTCAGCGGCGTCATGCCGGGGTCAGTCACCACGTAGGCTTCAAAGTACAGCACGCGCTCAATGTCACGCAGCGTCATGTCGAGCACCAGGCCCAGGCGGCTTGGCAGCGACTTCAGGAACCAGATGTGCGCGCACGGTGCAGCCAGGTCGATGTGGCCCATGCGTTCGCGACGCACCTTGGTCTGGGTCACTTCCACGCCGCATTTTTCGCAGATCACGCCACGGTGCTTGAGGCGCTTGTACTTGCCGCACAGGCATTCGTAGTCCTTGATAGGCCCGAAAATCTTGGCGCAAAACAGACCATCACGCTCCGGCTTAAACGTGCGGTAGTTGATGGTTTCCGGCTTTTTCACTTCACCGAAAGACCACGAACGGATCTTTTCGGGCGATGCCATGCCGATCTTGATGGCATTGAAATGCTCATCGGGGGTGAACTGCTTGAAGAGGTCGAGTAAAGATTTCATGTGCGTTCTTTCCCTGTTGATTAGGAACGTTCCAGTTCAATGTCGATGCCCAAGGAACGGATTTCCTTGACCAGCACATTGAACGACTCAGGCATACCGGCTTCAATCGAGTGCTCGCCCTTGACGATGTTCTCGTAAACCTTGGTCCGACCCTGCACGTCATCGGACTTCACGGTCAGCATTTCCTGCAGCACGTAAGAAGCGCCATAGGCTTCCAGCGCCCACACTTCCATTTCACCGAAACGCTGGCCACCGAACTGGGCCTTGCCGCCCAGCGGCTGTTGCGTCACCAGACTGTACGGACCCGTGGAGCGGGCATGCATCTTGTCGTCCACCAAATGGTGCAACTTCAGCACGTGCATGTAACCAACCGTGGTGGGACGCTCAAACTGCTCGCCGCTGCGACCGTCAATCAGGTGGGCCTGCGTGCGGGTGACGGTGAGGCCCTTGGCCTGCGCCACGTGCTCCGGATAGGCCAACTTCAGCATGTTGCGAATTTCTTCTTCGCTGGCACCGTCGAACACCGGAGTGGCGAACGTGGCACCGCTGGACAAATTGGCAGCCATGCCCAGCACTTCTTCGTCGCTGAGGTCGTTCAGCGTTTCCTTGCGGCCAGAGCCGTTGTAGAGCTGTTCCATGAAAGCGCGCAATTCGGCCACCTTGGACTCGACTTGCAGCATGTCGCCAATGCGCTGGCCCAGGCCCTTGGCAGCCCAGCCCAGGTGAACCTCGAGCACCTGGCCCACGTTCATCCGCGAAGGCACACCCAGCGGGTTGAGCACGATGTCGCACGGGGTGCCGTCAGCCATGTAAGGCATGTCTTCGACTGGCACGATCTTGGACACCACACCCTTGTTACCGTGGCGCCCGGCCATCTTGTCACCGGGTTGCAGACGGCGCTTGACGGCAATATAAACCTTGACCATCTTCAGCACGCCAGCTGGCAGTTCGTCGCCCTGCGTGAGCTTCTTGCGCTTTTCTTCAAACGCCAGATCGAAGCTGTGGCGCGTCTGTTCGAGCGCATTCTTGATGCTTTCGAGCTGACCGGCCACTTCTTCGTCAGCCGGACGCACGTCGAACCAGTGGAATTTCTCCACGGTGGACAAATACGCCTTGTCGATCTTGGTGCCCTTGACCAGACGGCCCGGACCGCCGTTGGCAACCTTGCCGTCGAGCAGCTTGGCGATACGGTCGAACGCGTCGGCCTCCACAATGCGCAGCTGGTCGTTCAAGTCCAGGCGGAAGCGCTTGAGTTCGTCGTCAATAATTTGCTGGGCGCGCTTGTCGCGCGTAATGCCTTCACGGGTAAACACCTGCACGTCGATCACGGTGCCTTGCGAGCCCTGGTCCACGCGCAACGAGGTGTCTTTCACGTCGCTGGCCTTTTCGCCGAAGATGGCGCGCAGCAGCTTTTCTTCCGGCGTCAGCGTGGTTTCGCCCTTCGGCGTCACCTTGCCTACCAGCGTATCACCGGGGCTGACTTCGGCGCCCACGTAAATGATGCCGGACTCGTCCAGGCGATTGAGTTGCTGTTCGCTCAGGTTCGGAATGTCGCGTGTGATTTCTTCGGCACCGAGCTTGGTGTCGCGCGCCATCACCACCAGTTCCTCGATGTGAATCGAGGTGTAGCGGTCTTCGGCCACGACGCGTTCGCTGATCAGGATCGAGTCTTCGAAGTTGTAGCCGTTCCACGGCATGAACGCCACCAGCATATTCTGGCCCAGTGCCAGTTCGCCCAGGTCGGTCGATGCGCCGTCGGCAATCACGTCACCGCGGGCGAGCTTGTCGCCGCGCGCCACGATCGGACGCTGATGGATATTGGTATTCTGATTGGAACGCTGGTACTTGATCAGGTTGTAAATGTCGACGCCGACTTCACCGGCCTGTGCTTCATCGTCATTGACGCGAATCACAACACGGGTTGCATCGACATAGTCCACCACGCCACCCCGATTGGCAGTGACCACGGTGCCCGAGTCAACCGCAGAAACGCGTTCGATACCGGTACCGACAAACGCTTTTTCCGGACGCAGCACTGGCACCGCCTGACGCTGCATGTTGGCGCCCATCAATGCGCGGTTCGCATCATCGTGCTCCAGGAATGGCACCAGCGACGCCGCCACCGACACGATCTGTGCCGGCGACACGTCCATGTATTGCACACGGTCAGCGCTGACCATGATGGATTCACCCTTCTCCCGGGCAGACACCAGGTCACCGGTCAGCACACCATCCTTGTCCAGCAGTGCATTGGCCTGGGCAATCACGTACTTGCCTTCTTCAATAGCGGACAGGTAGTCGATTTCGTTGGTCACCTTGCTGTCGGCCACACGACGGTACGGCGTTTCAATGAAACCGTATTCGTTCAGGCGCGCATACAAGGCCAGCGAATTGATCAGACCAATGTTCGGACCTTCCGGCGTTTCAATAGGGCACACGCGACCATAGTGCGTCACGTGCACGTCACGCACTTCGAAGCCAGCACGTTCACGCGTCAAACCGCCTGGGCCAAGGGCCGATACACGACGCTTGTGGGTGATTTCCGACAGCGGATTGGTCTGGTCCATGAACTGCGACAACTGCGATGCGCCGAAGAATTCCTTCAGTGCGGCCGAGATCGGCTTGCTGTTGATCAGGTCGTGCGGCATCAGCGGCTCTTGCTCCGCCTGACCCAAACGTTCCTTCACGGCCTTTTCAATCCGTGCCAGGCCGGTGCGGTACTGGTTTTCTGCCAGTTCGCCGACGCAACGCACACGGCGATTGCCAAGGTGGTCGATATCGTCAACGTCGCCACGGCCATTGCGCAGGTCCACCAGAATCTTGACCACCGCCAGGATGTCTTCGTTGGTCAGCACCATCGGGCCGGTCGATTCCGAGCGTCCCATCTTGGCGTTGAACTTCATGCGTCCGACGCGCGACAGATCGTAGGTGTCGGGGTTGTAGAACAGGCGCTGGAACAGTGCTTGCACCGCGTCTTCGGTGGGCGGCTCACCAGGGCGCATCATGCGGTAGATGGCGACGCGGGCGGCAAATTCGTCGGCCGTTTCGTCCGTGCGCAGGGTCTGCGAAATGTAGGCGCCCTGGTCCAGTTCGTTGGTGTAGATGCACGCCAGATCCTGAATGCCGGCACTGCGCAGCTTCTTCAGCAGCGCTTCCGTCAGCTCCTCGTTGGCCTTGGCCACGATTTCACCGGTGTCGGCGTCAATCACGTTGCGCGCCACGACACGGCCCACCAGGAAATCTTCCGGCACACTGATGTGGGTGGTGTCGCTGGTTTCGAGTTCGCGGGTATGGCGGGCCGTGACGCGCTTGTCCTTGGCCACCACCACTTTGCCGCTCTTGTCGGTAATGTCAAAACGCGCCACTTCACCACGCAAACGCTCAGCCACAAATTCCATTTGTGCGCCGCTGTCCATCAGGCGGAAGTTGTCGTTGACAAAGAAATTGGCCAGGATCGACTCGTTGTTGAGGCCAATGGCGCGCAGCAGAATCGTCACCGGCATCTTGCGGCGGCGGTCAACGCGGAAGTACAGCAGGTCCTTCGGGTCGAATTCGAAATCGAGCCAGGAACCACGGTACGGAATGATACGGGCCGAGAACAGCAACTTGCCCGAGCTGTGCGTTTTGCCCTTGTCGTGTTCAAAGAACACACCCGGCGAACGGTGCAACTGGGACACGATCACGCGCTCCGTGCCGTTGATGATGAACGAGCCCTTGGTCGTCATCAGGGGCACTTCACCCATGTAGACTTCCTGCTCCTTGACCTCTTTCACCACCTTGCTTTGCGAGGTCGACGACTCACGGTCATAAATAATCAGCTGAACCTTGGCGCGCACAGCCGAGGCAAACGTCAGGCCACGGGTCTGGCATTCACGCACATCAAACGCTGGCTTGGCCAAGTTGTATTCCAGATACTTCATTTCCACAAAACCATTGTGGGAAACGATCGGGAACGCTGCTTCGAATGCCGCTTGCAAACCTTCGGCGGTCCGCTTTTTCGGTGCTACATCGGCTTGAAGAAACGCGGTGTACGCATCTTTTTGCATTTGCAGCAGGTAGGGAATTTCAAGCACGCTGTCACGGTTGCCGAAATTTTTGCGAATTCGCTTGCGTTCTGTGTATGTATAAGCCATTAGATCTCCGGGCAAAGGCTGAGGAATCCTCGGGGTCCTAAGCGACTGTCGCTGCGCTCAGCGCATTTGACTTGGTGATTGGCCACTACCAATCATTGGCTGACAACCGCGCATTGCACGCGGTCCGTACCAAGGCATCTTCTGCAGTCGGGGTCAGAAGACACTAGAAAGCACCACGGTGCTTTCTGGTGTGCTCTCCCGCGTGTTATCCACACGGGTCGCCACAAGCGGCAAAGGCTGGGGGCCCTTGTGGAGCTCCCCAGCCCATGCTTGGTGAACTTTTTACTTGAGTTCGACCTTGGCGCCGGCATCTTCCAGCTTCTTCTTGGCAGCATCGGCGTCGGCCTTGGCAATGCCTTCCTTGACAGCCTTGGGAGCGCCATCGACCAGGTCCTTGGCTTCCTTCAGACCCAGACCGGTGATTTCGCGCACGGCCTTGATGACGGAAACCTTGTTGGCGCCAGCTTCGAGCAGAACGACGTTGAATTCGGTCTTTTCTTCAGCCACTGCAGCCACTGCGCCGCCGCCAGCTGCGGGAGCCGACATAGCAGCTGCGCTCACGCCAAACTTCTCTTCGATGGCTTTCACCAGGTCGTTGAGTTCCATGACCGTCATGCTGTCCAGCGCGGTCAAAAATGCGTCTTTATCGAATGCCATTTTTATTTCCTAACAATATTGGTTACTACGGACTGCGGGGGCTTATGCCGCCACAGCCTCTGCGGGTGCAGCTTCTTCTGCTGCGCCACCGCCGCGTTGTTCCGCCAGCGCGGCCAGCACACGGGCTGTACGCGAAATGGGGGATTGCATCAAGCCCAGCAATTGCGCCAGCAGCACTTCCTTGGAAGGGATGCTTGCCAATTGTTTAACGCCGTTCACGTCCAGAGCCTTGCCGCCATACGCACCGGCACGAATCACCAACTTGTCGTTGGTCTTCGCGAAATCGGCCACCACTTTAGCGGCGGCCACTGCGTCTTCGGAAAAGCCATAGATCAGAGGACCGGTCATCTGGTCCGACACGATTTCAAAGCTGCTACCGGCAACAGCACGACGGGCCAGGGTGTTCTTCAACACACTCAGGCTCACGCCGTTGCTGCGCGCGTTGGTGCGCAGTTTGGTCATGTCCGCAACCGTGATGCCGCGGTATTCCGCGATCACGAGCGTTTGAGCTTTAGCGGCGAGGCTGGTCACATCACTGATGACCGCTTCTTTCTCACTGCGATTCAGACTCAAGGTCTACTCCTTTAATATGCGCGCGGCGGTTTGCACCACGTTGCGCTCCACATTGCAGCGACCAACTGTTTCGGGAAACTCGCATTTCCTGTGCAGCGGGATCGCCATCTGCGTTGGCATTCATTAAGCGCAGCGCATGAGCCTGCGCGCCAACGGTCTTGGATGGCCTGACCGGCTTTTGCAAACCGGTCAGCCCACCACATTGAACCCTGCCGGAGCAGGACTCAATTTTCTCTACACGACTTAGCTGCCGATCGTTTGCAGATCGACGCGCACGCCCACACCCATCGTCGAGGAAACCGCCACCTTCTTCAGGTACACGCCCTTGCTCGATGCCGGCTTGGACTTGTTCAGGGCTTCCACCAGCGCAGCCAAATTGCCTTGCAGTTTGTCCGACTCGAACGAATTGCGGCCAATCGTGCTGTGCACGATACCGGCCTTGTCAACACGGAATTGCACCTGACCTGCCTTGGCATTGCGCACCGCAGTGGCAACGTCTGGCGTGACGGTTCCGACCTTCGGGTTTGGCATCAAACCGCGTGGGCCAAGGATCTGACCCAACGTACCCACAACGCGCATGGCGTCGGGCGCAGCAATCACCACGTCAAACGGCATGTCGCCCGCCTTGACGCGTGCAGCGAGGTCATCCATACCGACCACGTCAGCACCAGCGGCACGGGCTTCATCGGCCTTGGCACCCTGGGCGAACACGGCAACGCGCTTGGTCTTGCCCGTACCGTTCGGCAGCACCACGGCGCCACGCACGACCTGGTCCGACTTCTTGGCATCAATGCCCAGTTGCACTGCCACGTCGATCGATTCGTCGAACTTGGCGTTGGCGAATTGCTTGACCAGACCCAGTGCATCGCTCAGGGCGTACAACTTGGTGCTATCAATCTTGCCCACTTGGGCCTTTTGCTTTTTAGTCAGCTTGGACATTTAAACGCCCTCCACATTGACGCCCATGGAGCGGGCAGAACCAGCGATGGTGCGCACGGCAGCGTCGAGGTCGGCGGCTGTCATGTCTTTCATCTTGGTTTTGGCGATCTCTTCGAGCTGAGCGCGCGTGATCTTGCCAACCTTGTCCAGGTGCGGACGGGCAGAACCCTTGTCCAACTTGATGGCCTTCTTGATCAGCACAGTCGCTGGCGGGGTCTTGATGACGAACGTGAAGCTCTTGTCAGCAAATGCCGTGATAACAACGGGCAGTGGCAGACCGGGTTCAACGCCCTGGGTCTGCGCATTGAATGCCTTGCAGAACTCCATGATGTTGAGGCCGCGCTGACCCAGTGCCGGGCCGATCGGGGGGGATGGATTGGCTTTACCGGCTGGTACTTGCAGCTTGATAAAACCAACGATTTTCTTCGCCATGTTTTCTCCTTACGGGTAATAACGCCTTCAACCGAACCATTCGGCCATCAGCTCCCCGGGGTTAACGACTCTTGTCACCTGCCTGCACCGAGTCGAATAATGCGGGCACGCCAGCCGGCCTTGCGGGCCGGACTGTTCAGGTTTTCTCGATCTGAGAAAACTCCAACTCGACCGGTGTGGCACGACCAAAAATCGTGACCGACACGCGAACCTTGCTCTTTTCGTAGTTGACGTCTTCCACCGAACCATTGAAGTCGGTGAACGGACCTTCCTTGACGCGAACCATTTCACCCACCACGAACTCCACCTTGTGGCGCGGCTTGTCAGTGCCTTCCTGCATCTGACTCACAATCTTCATGACTTCCGCTTCGGAAATAGGCGCTGGCCGGTTCTTGGCACCGCCCACAAAACCAGTCACCTTGTTGGTGTGCTTCACCAGATGCCAGCTATCGTCGTCCATCACCATTTCGACCAGCACATAACCGGGGAAAAACTTGCGTTCCGTGGTCTTCTTCTGGCCGTTCTTGACTTCAACCACTTCTTCCATCGGCACCAAAATGCGACCGAACTTGTGCTGAATTTCCGAACGTGCAATGCGTTCCAGAATATTGCGTTCCACCGCCTTCTCCATGCCCGAATACGCGTGCACCACATACCAGCGCAAATCAGGATTGGCAGGCGCCGCGTTCATGGCTTCCACAGCAGGACTTTCCAGGGTATTTGTCATTATTTTTTCCATCCCAGAATCAGGTCGTAAAAAAGCCATTCCAGCGTTTTATCAGTCAGCCACAAAAACAGCGCCATGATTAGCACAAAGCCAAAGACATAGGCCGTGATTTGCACTGCTTCCTTGCGTGCGGGCCACACCACCTTGCGCACCTCGCGCCAGGCGTCATGACCAAACGCCACCAACTGCCGCCCCTGCTCGGCCGTAAAAAACACCGCCACCGCACCCGCAACACACACCAGCAGCACCACCCACTGCACCAGTGGACCCTGACTACCCAGCAGGTAATACGCCGTCAGCGCAACCAAAACCAGCACAGCAGCTGCGGCCAACTTGACCTTCTCTGCCCCGGAATTGACGGTTTGAACTTGTGTGGTGGCCATATCTTCTTCAATTTCGCGCAATTTTTAACAATTTCGATGGCGCCTGCACAACGTCACCGCCGCAGAGCACCAAAGCAATAAGGCACCAAAGCCCGCTACGCGGTAGCGGGCTTTTTTCCACCTACTTACCTCAACCAGGTGGCAGGGGCAGTAGGAATCGAACCTACAACCTTCGGTTTTGGAGACCGACGCTCTGCCAATTGAGCTATACCCCTAAATAACCTTACGCAATGATCTTTGCAACAACGCCAGCGCCAACGGTACGGCCGCCTTCGCGAATAGCGAAACGCAGACCTTCTTCCATGGCGATCGGGTTGATCAGCTTCACCGTGATCGACACGTTGTCACCAGGCATCACCATTTCCTTGCCTTCGGGCAATTCAATGGCACCCGTTACGTCCGTCGTACGGAAGTAGAACTGCGGGCGATAGTTGTTGAAGAACGGCGTGTGACGACCACCTTCGTCCTTGGACAAAACGTAGATTTCGCCCGTGAAGTGCGTGTGTGGCTTGATCGAATTGGGCTTGCACAGCACTTGGCCGCGCTCCACTTCTTCGCGCTTCGTGCCGCGCAGCAAAATACCCACGTTGTCGCCAGCCTGACCCTGGTCGAGCAGCTTGCGGAACATTTCAACGCCCGTGCAGGTCGTCTTCAGCGTGGGCTTGATACCCACGATTTCAATTTCTTCGCCGACCTTGATAATGCCGCGTTCGACACGGCCCGTCACCACGGTACCGCGGCCAGAGATGGAGAACACGTCTTCCACCGGCATCAGGAACGCACCGTCCACTGCGCGTTCCGGCAGGGGAATGTAGGTGTCGAGCGCATCAGCGAGCTTCATGATGGCGCCTTCGCCCAGCTCGCCCTTGTCGCCTTCCATGGCCAGCTTGGCCGAACCGTGGATGATAGGGGTCTTGTCGCCCGGGAAATCGTATTTGTCGAGCAGCTCGCGCACTTCCATTTCAACCAGCTCGAGCAGTTCGGCGTCGTCCACCATGTCGCACTTGTTCAGGAACACGATGATGTAGGGAACACCCACCTGGCGCGCCAGCAGAATGTGCTCGCGGGTCTGGGGCATGGGGCCGTCAGCGGCCGAGCACACCAAAATAGCGCCGTCCATCTGGGCCGCACCGGTAATCATGTTCTTCACATAGTCGGCGTGTCCTGGGCAGTCCACGTGGGCATAGTGACGGTTGGCGGTTTCGTATTCAACGTGGGCGGTGTTGATCGTGATGCCGCGCGCTTTTTCTTCGGGCGCTGCGTCGATCTGGTCATAGGCCTTGGCCGTGCCGCCAAACTTGGCAGACAGCACTGTGGTAATGGCCGCCGTCAGGGTGGTCTTGCCGTGGTCAACGTGTCCAATGGTTCCCACGTTCACGTGGGGCTTGGTACGCGTGAATTTTTCTTTTCCCATTATCAGACTCCGAAATTTAAAAAGATCAAACTACCAAAAATCACCGCACGCCCAGACCAATTCATAACCAGCCCGCAGACATACGAAAAATGGTGCCCATTGCGGGAATCGGACCCGCGACCTCTCCCTTACCAAGGGAGTGCTCTACCACTGAGCCAAATGGGCAAATATTCGCAACCTTCAAAGACCTGTCAACTGTGGAGCGGGGTAGGAGAATCGAACTCCTCGCTTTAGCTTGGAAGGCTAAGGTATTACCACTATACGAACCCCGCACAGCAACCCAATAAACGCCACACGGCGCCTCACAGCAATCACATACACAGTCAGCACATCACTGGTGGAGAGGGCTGGATTCGAACCAGCGTACTCGTAAGAGGGCAGATTTACAGTCTGCTGCCATTAACCACTCGGCCACCTCTCCTAAGGTGAGCCACGGATTATGCCATGGAATTTGCTCCATCGAACAGTGCAGAGCCAGGATTTGTACGCATCCGGCCCAGGATCAGTCGGCAACCACCTGTGCCACCATCTGCGCCAGCCATTGCACCTGCAGGTCATGGCGCTGCGGCAGGGGGTGTCTGAACAGCACACCATCCGCACTCAAACCCAGCACCCTGCGTCCCGCAACAGCCCTCAGTGCACGCTGGGCCAACGGCACAAAATGCGGACTCAGACCCCAGGCACACAACACCGGGGCAGCACCCGCTCCCAACGCCAGTTGGCAGTCCAGTTGCCGCGCCTCAGAAAATAGACTGTGACTATCGTCTGATTTATATAAATTTAATTTATCAATGAAAATACTGCTTTTTGGGGTGCGCAAATCGCTCAAATTCAAAATTCGCGCGTGCCGCCAAGTGCGCCCCTGTTGCTGCGCTACCAACAGCAAGCGCATGATCTGGTACTGGGTGCGGTCGGGCAGCGCCGCCACAAACCCGTGCGCATCCGCGCCGCCGTGCGCACCGTCCCACAACGCGTCCAGCGGGCGCGAGGCGCCAGGGTTCATCATGATGACGAGCAAGTCAGGCGCGCTAGCCAGCATGTCCGCCAGCGCCCACTGGCGTGGAACGATTTCCAGGCGGTCGCGCAAGGACTCTTCAACGCCAGCAATGCGCCGCTGGTAATAGCGACCGAACACCGCAAACTGCTGCAGCAGCGCTTCAGCCTGCATGCCACACCGGCAAGCCAAACCGCGCCGATGCCGGTCGCTCCCACTTATTGCGCATCAAACAACGCCGACAAGGCCACGCCCGGTTCCGGCGCACGCATAAATGCCTCACCCACCAGAAAGGCGTTGATACCAGCGACGCCCATGCGCAGCACATCGTCACGACGGTGAATGCCACTTTCGGTCACCAGCAAGCGATCCGCAGGCACCCGCGCGCGCAGCTCCAGCGTGGTGTCCAGACTGACGGCAAATGTTTTCAGATTGCGGTTGTTGATGCCAATCAGCGGCGTTTTCAATGTCAGCGCACGCTCCAGTTCGACCGCGTCGTGCACTTCCACCAACACCGCCATGTCAAGGCTGCGCGCAATCTGTTCCAACTCCACCATGCGGGCGTCGTCCAGGCAGGCCGCAATCAGCAAAACGGCGTCGGCGCCCATGGCCCGCGACTCATAGACTTGGTACGGATCAAACAGGAAGTCCTTGCGCAACACCGGCAGTTGGCACGAAGCGCGGGCCTGCTTGAGGTAATCGGCGCAGCCCTGGAAAAACTGCACGTCGGTCAGTACGGACAGACAGGCCGCTCCGTACTCGGCATAGCTCTGCGCGATGTCCGCTGGGATGAAATCGGCGCGCAGCACGCCCTTGGACGGACTGGCCTTCTTGACTTCGGCAATGACGGCGGGTCGCCCGGCTGCAATTTTGGCGCGCAGGGCACCCACGAAATCACGCGTCAACACGCGCGACTCGGCGTCTGCGCGCACCTCGGCCAGTGGTTTGCGGCGCAGGGCCTGCTCCACTTCCTGGCGCTTGACGGCCATGATTTTTTCCAGAATATCGCTCATAGGTTTCCTGATTTTGGTGCCATGCTGGCAGCCAGCGCCAGCAAGGCTTCCAGTTTGGCGCGCGCTGCGCCCGATGCCAGCACGGCCTGCGCCTGCGCCACACCGGCTTGCATGGTGTCGGCCACATTCGCCGCGTACAGCGCGACACCCGCGTTCAGCACCACGATGTCGCGCGCCGGGCCGGGTTGGTTGTCCAGCACGCCCAGCAGCATTGCCTTTGAATCCTGCGCATCTTTCACGCGCAACGCGCGGTTGCTGCACATCGTCATGCCGAAATCTTCCGGATGAATCTCGTATTCCAGAATTTCGCCGTCCTTGAGTTCGCCCACCAGCGTGGAGGCGCCCAGACTGACTTCGTCCATACCGTCCCGCCCGAATACCACCACTGCATGTTCGGCGCCCAGACGCTGCAATGCACGCACCTGAATACCAACCAGGTCCGCATGGAATACACCCATCAAAATGTTGGGCGCCTGCGCCGGGTTGGTCAGTGGGCCCAGCAAATTGAAGATGGTCTTGATGCCCATTTCACGCCGCACCGGGGCCACATTTTTCATGGCCGGGTGGTGGTTAGGCGCAAACATGAACCCCACCCCCACCTCGGCAATGCAGCGGGCAATTTGCGGCGGTGTCAGGTTGATATTCAGCCCGATCGCCTCCAGCACGTCGGCGCTGCCGCTCTTGCTGCTGACGCTGCGACCACCGTGCTTGCTGACGCGTGCACCGGCGGCGGCGGCGACAAACATGGAGCAGGTGGAAATATTGAAGGTGTGGGAGCCGTCACCGCCGGTGCCCACAATGTCAACCAAGCCACGCCGGTCGGCCACCTCCACCTTGGTCGAAAATTCGCGCATGATCTGCGCCGCTGCCGTGATCTCACCAATGGTTTCCTTCTTGACGCGCAGGCCAGCGGTGATGGCGGCAATCATGACGGGCGAGACGGCACCCGACATGATCTGCCGCATCAGATGCAGCATTTCGTCGTGAAAGATCTCGCGGTGTTCAATCGTGCGCTGCAAGGCCTCCTGGGGTGTGATGGAACCAATCGGTTGGGTCATGTTCAATCTCCTTGGCGAAGGCGCCAGTTCAGAAGCCAATTCAGGTTAAGGGCGCCGGTGCTCACGCCAGGAAGTTTTTCAGCATGGCATGCCCATGCTCGGTCAGAATGCTTTCGGGGTGAAACTGAACACCTTCCATGCGCTGCGCAAACGGCAATCCACGGTGGCGCACACCCATGATTTCACCGTCGCCAGTCCAGGCGGTTATTTCCAGTTCGCTCGGGCAGGTGGCGCGCTCAATCGCCAGCGAGTGGTAGCGGTTCACGGTGAACTGCCGGGGCAGGCCCGCAAAGACACCGTCCTGGGTGGTCGTGATGACACTGGTCTTGCCGTGCATCAGTTGCTGGGCCCGCACTATGGTGCCGCCCAGTGCCGCACCAATGCTTTGGTGCCCCAGACACACGCCCAGAATCGGCAGCTTGCCCATGAAGTGCTGAATGGCTGCCACCGAAATACCCGCTTCGTTGGGCGAACACGGCCCGGGCGACACCACCAGCCGGTCGGGCTGGCGCGCGGCAATCTCAGCCAGGGTGATTTCGTCGTTGCGGAACACCTCCACCGCAGCGCCCAGCTCGCCAAAATACTGGACGATGTTGTAGGTAAAACTGTCGTAGTTGTCGATCATCAACAACCGGATTGCGTGCTGGCTCATTGCAAACCCTCCTCTACCAGTTCGGCTGCGCGCAGCAACGCACGCGCCTTGGCCTCGGTTTCCTGCCATTCCAGCTCGGGCACGCTGTCGGCCACCACGCCCGCCGCCGCCTGCACGTACAGGGTTTTGTTTTTGATGATGCCGGTGCGGATGGCAATCGCCACATCCATGTCGCCGGCATAGCTGAGGTAGCCGCAGGCGCCCCCATAAATGCCGCGCTTGACGGGCTCCAGCTGGTCAATCAGCTCCATGGCGTGCACCTTGGGCGCCCCGGTCAGGGTGCCAGCCGGGAAGGTGGCCTTGAGCACATCCATGTTGGTCATGTCGGCGTTCAGCGTGCCTTCCACGTTGCTCACGATGTGCATTACATGGCTGTAGCGCTCGACGCAGAACGCGTCCGTGACCTTGACCGAGCCGGTGTGGGCAATGCGGCCAATGTCGTTGCGCGCCAGATCGATCAGCATGACATGCTCGGCGCGCTCTTTCGGGTCGGCAATCAGTTCCTGCTCCCGGGCCTTGTCCTGCTCCGGCGTGGCGCCGCGCGGGCGGGTTCCGGCCAGCGGGCGGATGGTGACTTTCTTCTCATTGCGCCCACCCACCTGCACCTGCTCCTGGCGCACCAGGATTTCGGGCGAGGCGCCCACCACGTGAAATGCACTGTCGGAGCCGTCTGCACCCGTGAAGTTGTAGTAATACATGTACGGGCTCGGATTGAGCGACCGCAGCGCGCGGTACAGACTCAGCGGCGACGCCGCAAACGGCTTGCGAATGCGCTGCCCCACCTGCACCTGCATGAAGTCGCCGCCTGCAATCAGCGCCTTGGCGCGTTCAACCGCCGCCAGGTAATCGGCCTTGGCAAAGTCGCGCACTGCCGCCTGCGCTGGCACGGCCTGCACCGCAGGCGCATGCACTGCCCGTGCCAGCATGGCTTTGAGCTGCTCCAGACGGGCCTGCCCCGCCGCAAACGCGCCCGCCACGCTCGGGTCAACGTACACAATGAGGTAGAGCTTGCCCGACAGGTTGTCAATGACGGCCAGTTCCTCGCACTGCAACAGCACGATGTCCGGACAGCCCAGCGTGTCGGGCGGGCAGCTGTGCGCCAGCTTCTTTTCGATATAACGCACCGCGTCATAACCGAAGTAGCCCGCCAGGCCACCACAAAAACGCGGCAAGCCGGGCTGCAGTGCCACCTTGAAACGCTGCTGGTAATGGGCGATGAAGTCGAGCGGATTCAGGCGCGAGGTTTCCACCACCTGGCCGTCGGTTACGACCTCCGTGCGGGCCGCGTCGCCAAAGCCACTGGAGCGCAGCAGCGTGCGCGCCGGCAAACCAATGAAGCTGTAGCGGCCAAAACGCTCCCCACCCACCACCGATTCCAGCAAAAAGCTGTAGGGCGCGGGTGCCGCCGAGCCGGCATCACAGGCCAGCTTGAGGTAGAGCGAGAGGGGGGTTTCAAGGTCCGCGAAAGCCTGCGCCATCAGCGGAATGCGGTTAAAGCCTTGCGCTTGCAAGGATTGGAATTCAGTTTCAGTCATCACGTCAGATCTGCCTTGGTTTGGAGCGAGTCGGGTGGGGGTACAGGTACAGGGAATAAGGCCAGCACCCGGACCGTCACAACACCCGAAACTCAGGCGCCGAACGGCAGGGGATTCCCGGCCAGGACAGGCGAGGTCCGCCAGGGCCAGGCTCCCCGGTCGCTACAACCCGTAATGCTGATGCGGTGAATAAACATAGGTGCAGTGTAGCAAATATGGCCCTCGCCACCTGCAATGTCCAGAACTGAACCCGTCTCGCTTTACTTGTTTGTCCATAAGGAACTGCCATGCCAAACACCAACACCAACACCAACACCAACAGCATCAGCCCGACCTGGCGATTTGATTTTATGTTCAGCACCCTCAGCACCTTGGTGCCCCGGTTTGGGAATTGGTGCGGCCCAGGCTGGCCACCTGAACATGTCGCTGCGCCGGAAGAAAATGGGCAAGACACGTTTGTTGAAAACGATGCAACGCCCTGCAACATCGACATCCTCCAACGCACCCACATCAACCAGACCAACCTCTGGTTTCGTCAGTTGGGGGACAGCCTGCACATCGATTGGATCAACGGCCAGAGCATGCACGGCGCGACGTTGTTAACGGTCACGCACTGAACGCGCCGCAGACGCAGACGCAGACGCAGACGCCAGCGCAACTGACAACTGACGTTCGCGGTCAACCGGCGACCAGCGCCTGGCGCATGGCGCTGATGACGCCCGCGTAGTCGGGTTTGCCGAAGATGGCGCTGCCAGCCACAAATGTGTCGGCGCCGGCGTCCGCCACGCGGCGGATGTTGTCGGTCTTGATGCCGCCGTCCACTTCCAGGCGGATGTCCTTGCCACTGGCGGTGATGCGGCGGCGCACGTCTTCAATTTTGCGCAGGGCGGAATCAATAAAACCCTGGCCGCCAAAACCGGGGTTCACGCTCATGATCAAAATCAGGTCCAGATCCTCAATCACCCAGTCCAGCACGTCGAGCGGTTCGGCCGGATTGAACGCCAGACCGGCCTTGACACCGCGCGCCCGAATGGCCTGGATGCTGCGGTGCACGTGCGTGCTGGCGTCGGGGTGGAAGCTGATCAGGTCGGCGCCAGCGTCGGCAAAGGCCGACGCCAGGGCGTCAACCGGGGACACCATCATGTGGACATCCACCGGAACCGCCACGCCTTGTGCCGTCTTGGCATAGGATTTGAGCGCGCTGCACACCATGGGTCCAAAGGTCAAATTGGGAACGTAATGGTTGTCCATGACGTCGAAATGAATCCAGTCTGCGCCAGCGGCAATGACCTGCTCCATCTCAGCACCCAGGCGGGCAAAATCGGCAGAAAGCAGGGAAGGGGCGATACGATAGGTCATGGTGTAGTCGTTCAATGAGAAATTCGCACAGAATTACGCGTGCCGTCCATTTTCGCAGGTAGCATTGAACCATGCCCAAGTACGAATTTTTGGTGCAGGTCGAGCCGCAATTTTTGCCCGAGCAATCCAGCCCGGATGAAGATGTGTATGTATTCGCCTACACCGTCACCATCACCAACAGCGGCGACGTGGCGGCCCAGCTGATTTCGCGTACCTGGAATGTGAATGATGCAAACGGGCACAACGAAAAAATCAAGGGCCTGGGTGTGGTCGGCCAGCAACCGTTTCTCAAACCCGGTCAGTCCTTCGAATACACCAGTGGCACGCACCTGCGCACACCAACCGGAACCATGCACGGCAGTTATTTCTGTGTGGCAGAGGACGGCGAGAAATTCGACGCCGATGTTCCCCTGTTTGTGCTGGACGCACTGAGCGACGACGGTGACACCGGTGGTCCCCGCACCCTGCACTGACGGCGGCGCGCCCCACCATGGGTGAATTCGAACTGATTGCGTGCTATTTCACGCGTCCCGCCAAAAAGGCCGTACTCGGCGTTGGAGACGATTGCGCCCTGTGGCAGCCACGCGTCGGCATGCAACTGGCCGTCTCGAGCGACATGCTGGTCAGCGGGCGCCACTTCTTCCCCAACGTAGACCCCTACACGCTGGGCCACAAGGCGCTGGCCGTCAACCTGAGCGACCTGGCCGCCTGCGGTGCCACGCCGCTGGCCTTTACCCTGGCGCTGGCCCTGCCCGACGCCAACGCACACTGGCTCGAGCCTTTTTCGCGCGGTCTGCTGGCACTGGCCGATGCCCACCAATGCGAACTCATCGGCGGCGACACCACCCAGGGTCCACTCACTATTTCGATCACCGTGCTGGGCGAGATTCCGGTCGGGAAGGCCTTGCTGCGCAGCGGCGCGCAGGCCGCCGACGACATTTACGTCAGCGGCACGCTAGGGGATGCGGCGCTCGCCCTGCATGCACAGCTCGGCGATCTGCCCGAAGCAGCACCACGGCTGTCGACGCGGCAATGGGCGCAGGCACGCCAGCGGCTGGAATGCCCCATCCCACGCGTGGCGCTGGGCCAGGCCTTGCGCGGTATCGCCAACGCCGCCGCCGACATCAGCGATGGCCTACTCGGCGATCTGGGACACATCCTGACGCGCTCGCACGTCGGCGCCACCATCGACACCGACGCCGCACTGGCGCGGCTGGCAACGCCACACACCGACACCAAAACCGACAACCACACCGAAGCCGTCCCCCATCCCTGGCTGCGCTACGTGCTGGCCGGTGGTGACGACTACGAACTGGTATTTACGGCACCCCGAAGTCAGCGCGAACAAGTCGCGCTTGCAGCACACACCAGCCAGACACCGGTCGCCCGGATTGGTACCATTGACGCTGAACCCGGCCTGCGACTGATCGACGCACAAGGCCGGGCCGTCACCAACGACTACCATTCGTTCGACCATTTTTCGTGATTCGCCCCATGCACAGCACCAACCCACACCCGGACGCCGACATTGAAGTGCTTGTCACCATCGACGGTGTAGCAACACCAGCCGAAGTGATTGACGGCGATGCCCCCCAGCACCACAGACCAGGCACCGCCCACTTTGCCGCGCCGCGCCCCCGAATCCGACCGGACAGGGGATTTCTGTGGTCGCACCCGGCACACGCCATCGGACTCGGGTTTGGCTCCGGCCTGACCCGCTTCGCGCCTGGCACCTTCGGCACGCTCTGGGCCTGGCTTGCTTTCACCCTGCTGGCGCCCCACCTCAGCACCAGCGGTTGGGCGACGCTCATCGGTTTGTCACTGCCAGTGGGGTGGTGGGCCTGCAGCGTGACGGCGCGCCATCTGAAACTACTCGATCCATCCTGCGTGGTCTGGGACGAAATTGCGGCCTTCTGGCTGGTGCTATGGCTGGTGACCCCCGCCTCTCCCATGCAGCAGTTCGCCGCCTTCGCCCTGTTTCGCTTTTTTGACGCCGCCAAACCGGGTCCGGTGGGCTGGGCCGACCGGCTGTTTCACAACGTCAACCCGGATACCGACCGGCTTGCCTGGCTGAAGGCCGGATTCGGCATCATGTTCGACGACCTGGTCGCCGCTGGCTGCACGCTACTGGTGATTGCCTGGTGGCGCTCCCCGTGACACCAGGCATGCCCACGGCCCCCGACCACGCGCCCTCGCTGCGCAGCCTGTGCCTGCAGACAGCCCAGCTGCTGCAAGCCCTGGGCCTGTGCCTGACCACCGCAGAAAGCTGCACCGGCGGCCTGATTGCCGCTGCCTGTACCGAGCTGCCGGGCTCCAGTGCCTGGTTTGAGCGCGGTTTTGTCACCTACTCAAACGCCGCAAAAACGGAATTGCTGGGCGTCGAGTCGGCCTGCATCGAACAACATGGTGCGGTCAGCGAACCCGTGGCACGCGCCATGGCACAGGGCGCGGTGCGTCATTCACACGCCCAGGTTGCCATCGCCGTCACCGGCATCGCTGGCCCAACGGGCGGCAGCCTGACCAAGCCGGTGGGCACCGTGTGGTTTGCCTGGGCCACACCAGGCGCGCTGCATGCCGAAGTGCGGCACTTCACGGGCAACCGGAGCGCCGTGCGCCGGGCGGCACAACACCACGCACTGCGCACACTGATCGACCACCTGTCGCTGCGCCATTAATCCAGCGCTGGTGGCGCCGGGCGTTGTTGCGTTGGGGCTACTGCCCGTGGCACTTCTTGTATTTCTTTCCGCTGCCGCACGGGCACGCATCGTTGCGACCGGGTTCGGCTTCGCGCTGCACCGGCGCCACGCGTGGTCCCACGCTGCGCCAGAGCGCACGCAAGTCATACACCGCCCAAACGCCTTCGGCAAACGCGTTGAAGCGCGACTCGCTGACACTGGGTGGGGCCGCTTCATCAAACAGCGCCAGCGTTGGCACGCCGGTATCGTCTTCTGTCAAGGCCACCAGGCAGTCCAGCGCCTGGTCCAGCACTTTGCGTAACTCGCGATCACGCGGAGGCGTCCATTCCTGCGGCCAGCTTTCCACCGCATACATGAAACCAACCGCCCACACCTGCGCAAACGATGGCAGGTGCTCGGACTCCATCGCTGCGCGCTCCTGCGGCGGCAGCGCGGCCACCGCGCCGCGCACGTCCATCACTTCCGGATGGTAGGCGCGCTCGTCGTCCAGGCTTTGCACTTCGGTGTCCAGCCCTGCTTCAATTTCTGCCCAGCGACGCTGCCAAAGTTGCAGGAATTGCTGCTGCTGCGCGGCGCTGGAAAACGTGGCCCCCGACTCCTCTACAACCGCTTCGGCCTCCTGCGCATCGCCTGCAACAGCCGCTTCGAACACACCGTCGGTGGAAGCATCGACCGCGACCGTGGTCACCGCGATGTCCAGCAATACCGGAAAGTATTCCTCCGGGGCGATGGCGCTGCGCATGACAATCAGCGCCGCCATGAATCCTTCGCAAAACTCCCACTGCGGCGTCTCGTCAAAGCGTGTGCGCAGGTCGTCCAGAATGGTATCCAGAGCGTCAAAGGCGTCCGCGTCCAGCGTCGGCACCGTTTCGGGGGTGGCGGGTGAGTGTGGTTCAGCGGCTGTATTCGGGTTCATGTCCTGTATCAATCCCAATCAAAAAATGTCCGTATTGTCACGCACCGGGGTTCGGCTGACCGGCCTGCTCTGGCGCTGGCACAGCGGGCACCACCAGCGCGTCCCAACAGGTGGCAACCTGAACCCCCAGACTGCGCAGGCGCCGGGCCATGCACAGTACGGCGCGGTCCCTGCTGAGCAACAGCGCCTGGTGCGCCAGGGCCAGGTCAATGAATTGCTGGTCATCGGCATCCTTGCAGGTAAAAGCCGATTTGGTCGCAGCTGCCACCAGCGTCACACGGGCGTCAAACTGCGCCAGCACCGCATTCGCGGTGTTGGCACCAACCTGCAGTCGTGCCGCGATGTGGGGATAGGTCAGCACACGCGCCAACTCGGAGCGCATGGCCGGGGCGGCGATCCAGCGCAGCGCACCACGCTCCAGCAGTGAGGCCAACCGCTGCGTGGCGGGATCGGTGAATACAAACAGGTCCAACACAATATTGGTGTCCAGCACGATGCGGGGCAGCACGCCGGAGCCAGCCAGTGTCGGCACCGGTGCCAATACCGACGACGCCTCCACCTTCAAAGCGTCGGCCGGTCTGCTGCCGACCGCTCTTTGGCCATTTTTCCAGCCACCATGTCGAAACGGAACAGGCGGCATTCCAACGGGCCATTCCACATCGGCACGCGACGGGTTTCCTTCAGACGCATCTTGCCCGGCAATTTCAGATCGGGCGTCAGCATCCAGGCGCTCCAGCCAGCAAAGTTTTTCTTCCAGTGCGAGGCCAATTGCAGAAAGAATTCGCCGCCGTCGTCGGTGTGGGCCAGTTCCCGCGCACCAAAACGCGCCTGTGCCGGGGTACCGGCCACGCCCGCAATACCAATGCGTTCGCCATACGGCGGGTTCAACAGCATGACGCCCGGAATATCAATGGGCGGCATGCGCTGCAGCGCGTCACCGCCACGGAAATCGATCACATCGGCCACACCGGCGCGTTGTGCATTGCGTTGCGCAAAGTCAACCATGCGGTGCGACACGTCACTGCCGTAGATCAGGTTTGCCTGACCGGGCTCGGGCTTCACCACGGCGGCGGACGCTTCCTCGCGCAGCGCGGTCCAGACGTGCGGCTGGAACGGTACATATTTTTCAAAGGCAAACCGGCGCAGAGAGCCAGCGGCGATGTTGCAGGCAATCTGCGCCGCCTCGATGGCAATCGTGCCGCTACCGCAACACGGATCGTAGAGCGGCAACAAATCCCCATCACCGGCCGCCCAACCGCTGGCCGCCAGCATGGCCGCAGCCAGCGTTTCCTTCAACGGCGCGTCCCCTTTGTCTTCGCGCCAACCGCGCTTGAACAGGGGCTCACCGGACGTGTCGATATACAGCGTGCAAGCATCGGTGGTCAGGTGGGCATAGATGCGCACATCCGGCCACTGCGTGTTGACGTCCGGGCGCACGCCATGGGCGCGTTCACGGAACCGATCACAAACCGCGTCCTTGATTTTGAGCGCGGCAAAATTCAAACTGGTGAGCGGGCTGTGCTGGGCCGTCACTTCGACTTTGATGCTCTGCTGCGTTGTGAACCAGATCTCCCAGGCCACATCCATCGCACTGCGGTACAGGTCTTGCTCACTGCGATACAAGCTGTGTGACAGTTGCACCAGCACGCGCTGCGCCAGCCTGCAATGCAGGTTGAGCAGCATGACGGCACGCCAGGAGCCGTTGACCACCACACCACCGCGTTGTTTTTGCACCGCCAAGGGTGGCAATTGTGTAATGGCCTGGACCTCGCTTTGCAGGTAGTCCTCGACACCGGCGGCACAGGGAAGAAAGAGTTGCAACTGGTTCATAGTGCCTTGCGCAGCGAGGCCGGGGCAATCTTCAGACCCTCGCGGTATTTAGCGACAGTGCGTCGTGCGCACTCGATGCCCTGCTCTTTGAGCATTTCAGATATCTGGTTGTCCGACAGCGGCTTTTTGTCGCTCTCGGCGCTAATAAACTGTTTGATCAGGCCGCGTACCGCCGTGCTAGACGCGTTGTTGCCCGACTCCGTGCCAAGCCCAGACCCAAAGAAGTATTTCAACTCGAAAGTGCCAAAGGGCGTGGCCATGTATTTGGCACTGGTGACACGGCTGATAGTCGACTCATGCAAGCCCAGTTCGTCAGCGATTTCGCGCAGCACCAGCGGTCGCATCGCCAACTCACCGTGCTGGAAAAAACTTTTTTGCCGCTCAACAATGGCGGTGCTGACACGCAGGATGGTGTCGAAGCGCTGCTGAACATTCTTGATGAACCAACGCGCTTCCTGCAAGCGCTGCTGCATGGCTGCATGGCCGGCGGCGTCTTTGGCACCGCGCTGGCCGCGCAGGGCGTTGGCATAAATATCGTGCACTTTGAGGCGCGGCATGACGTCGGGATTCAGCAGAACCCGAAACCTGGCTTGACCACTGCGGCTGACACCCGCGGCGGTGACCAGCACATCAGGCACGACCACATTGCGCTCGACATCGACAAAGCGCCGCCCCGGCTTGGGCTCAAGCCGGGCAATGCAGGCAATCGCCTCGCGCACCAGCGCGTCGCTGCCAACCCCTTTTTGGACCAATCGCTTGATATCACGCCGCGCCAGCAGCTCCATCGACTCACCACAGATGCGCCAGGCCACTTGCAACACTTCGTGCTGCTGGGCAGCGCTGTCGGGGAGATCCTCCAGTGCGGCGCGCAACTGCAGGCGCAGGCACTCCGCCAGATCGCGCGCACCCACACCAACCGGCTCCAGACTCTGCAACAGTCCCAGCGCCACCCTGAAGTGATGCACCAGCATCTCGCGCGCCTCGTCGTCTTCGGGATTCAGGCTGTCGGCCAGCAGGTCGAGCGCATCTTCCAGATAGCCGTCATCGTTCAACGACTCGATCAAAAAGCGCAACGCAGCGGTTTCGGCCGGTGCCAGGCGCAACGCCAGCGCCTGACGGTGCAAGAACGACTGCAGACTTTCTTGCGTACGCGCCAGCTCGCTCGCATCGCGTTCGCCGTCGCTGTCTGACTGGCCGTTGCGCGCCTTGGCGTCACCACCCCACTCGCTGTCGTCGGGGGCCATTTCGGTGGTGCCGTCGCCGTCCCAATCGGGGCCGTTGTCAGCCGACAATGGCGTCGCCTCCTCATCGCTGCTGGCCGCACCGGCAGAGGGTCCGTCGCCTAACGCGCTGCTGCCGGAACATTCCAGCACACGATCCCCTTCACTCACCGGCGTGTCAGCCTGGGCCAGCCCAAATTCTTCGCGCACCGAAAGCTCTTCGCCACGCTCCAGAAACGGGTTTTCGTCCAGCATCTGCTCCACTTCCTGGCTCAGCTCCAGTGTGGATAATTGCAGCAACCGGATCGACTGCTGCAGTTGCGGCGTCAATGCCAGGTGCTGCGAAACGCGTAACGAGAGTCCCTGTTTCATTACATTTTGAAGTTTTCGCCCAGGTACACGCGCCGTACCTCGGAGTTGTCAACAATTTCAGCTGGCGTGCCCTGGGCCAGCACGCGACCGTCGCTGATGATGTAGGCGTGGTCGCAAATACCCAGCGTTTCGCGCACGTTGTGGTCGGTGATCAAGACCCCGATGCCGCGTGCCTTGAGAAAACTGATGATGCGCTGAATTTCGATCACGGCAATCGGGTCAATCCCGGCAAACGGCTCGTCGAGCAAAATAAAGCGGGGCCGCGTTGCCAGGGCACGTGCGATTTCCACGCGTCGACGCTCGCCACCCGACAACGCCAGCGATGGTGATTCGCGCAAATGTTCCACCCGTAATTCGCGCAGCAAATCGCTCAGACGGGCTTCGATTTCGGCACTCTGCAGCGGTTTGCCCTGCGCGTCACGCTGCAATTCCAGCACCGCACGCACGTTGTCTTCCACATTCAGTTTGCGAAAAATGGAGGCTTCCTGCGGCAAATAACCCAAACCCAGCGTGGCGCGCCGGTGGATGGGCATGTGCTCAATCGACTGCTCGTCGATCGTGATGTCGCCGGCACTGGCACGCAGCAACCCGACGATCATGTAGAACGACGTGGTTTTTCCGGCGCCGTTGGGGCCGAGCAGCCCCACCACTTCGCCCGTGCGCACTGTGAGCGACACGTCTTTAACCACCTGGCGTTTGCCATAATATTTTTGCAAATGACGTGCCTGCAAACTGCCAGGCAACGACACGCCCGCGCTCTCGATCACTTGGAATCCCCTGGCGCAGCGGGCGCCGCCGCCGTGTCCGGCTTGGGCGTCAACATGGCGTGCACTCGGCCGCCCGTCACACCGGGCGCACCGGCGGCATTGCCATCAACCTTGAACAGATCGGTCAGATTTTCGTAAACGATGACCGCGCCGGTGATCTGGTCGGCCAGCAAAGTTCCACGGTAACGGCGCAGTTGCGCGTGCGTGGTAATAGTCACGGTATCGGCGCGTCCGTCGTAATTCAGGGTCTCGCCTTCACCTTCCACGAACTCATCCAGACCTTCACGCTTCTGGCGAAAAAAAGCCGGCTGCTCTGCGGAACCGATGACATGGCCAAACTGAAATCCGTCGGCGTCCTGACGAACCTCGACCTGGTTACCACGGATCACGATGGTCCCTTTGGTCAACACGACGCGGCCGGCAAACACACTGATCTGGCGCACGTCGTCGTAACGCAGCGTATCGGCCTCAATCGCCATGGGCTTGTTGCGATCCGCTTTTTCGGCCCATGCGGGCACGCACAGACTCCACGCCAGCAACAGCAAAAAAGAAATGAACGAACAGGTTTTCATAAAGGCACGAAACTTGCAAACAAGAGGCTCGGCGCATTGTACCGAGCACTTGGCATGTTTCCTGCCTAATTCTGCGAACGACCCGAAGATTTAACGGGCAAATTTCGCAATAAAGCACCGCGCTGGCGCCACTTGCCAACGCGATGACGGCACCCCGTGCGGGTTTTATTTACCGTGGCGGACCGTTCCGACCAAAGACTCAACCACCTTGAGTGCCCGGTCCATTCCTCTGCTCAATTCGCCATCAACATAAAACCGTCCGGCCACGCCCAGCGACGGCACGCCGGCCACCCGATAGGCATTCTGCAACTGGGCCGCACGGGTGGCTTTGGTGGCAACCGCGAAGGAATTGAACTGATCGACGAACTTGGTCTTGTCCACGCCGTTCTTGACCACCCAGTTCACGATGGCTTCCGGCTTGGACAAATCCTGGTGCTCGCCATGGATGGCTGCAAACACCCTGGCCTGGAATTTATCGACCAACCCGAGTGCTTCCAGTGCGTAGTACAGGCGTTGTTGTGGAATGAACTCGGCCTGGAAGGCCACCGGCACCCGGCGAAAAAACACATCCCGGGGCAGTTGCTTAACCCAGGCTTCCAGCATCGGCTCAAAGGCATTGCAATGCGGACAGTTGTACCAGAAGAACTCGATCACTTCGACTTTTCCAGCCGGGGCCTCCACCGCAACGCGTGGCTCCACTGACAGAAAATCGGTACCATCCACGAAAGCCGCAGTCGGCTGGGCATGCAGTGCGTTGCTCCAACCGCCGACTCCCACCACGACACTGCTTGCCGCCACAAAATCACGACGCTTCATACATACCTTTGCTTAATTTTGACGCAATGACACAGCGCCATGCCAGAATCATATTTCAACAGTGCAGTTGCGTCCCAAACAGCGCCCCGATGCACATCCCAATTAGCGAGGAGCCTTGACCAAAGCGGTCTCCAGTCCGATCTTATCCAGCTTCACCTTGGTCTTTTCTCCGTCTTCACGGCTGTCAAACGGGCCTACCCGCACCCGGAACACGGTTCGTCCGGACTGTTCCCGCTCCGTTGTTTTCGACTCAATTCCGCTGAACGAAAGCTTGGCACGCTGGGCTTCCGCCTCTTCCATCGTCCGGTAGGCGCCAACCTGCACCCAGTAAATGAACGGCTCGGCAGCAATGGGCGTGCTGGCGCCAGCCCGGGCCCGTGCCAGGTCACCGAGTGGATCGGTGGTTTTTGCCTCGGCCGCCTTATGGTCCACGCTGGCACCCGCTGGTACGGGTGGCGCGACGGCTGAAGTCGGTGCCGATGCCGGTGTCGCTGACGACGCGGCGTCGGCTGAGGTGGAGGCCGCCGGTTGCGATGCCCGGGCCGCCGACTTGGCGGACAACGGCGCATTCGGATCCCAGTCCTTGTTTTTCTTCGCCTCTTCCACGTCCTGCTCAGCCGAACGACTCTGGCTCTTGTTGAAAAACGGCACCGGCACCTTGGTGACGTACACCGCCACCCCCAAGGCAATACCCAGTCCGAAGACCACACCAATAATGAACCCGAGGAAGGTGCCGCCGCGCTGACGTTTGATCATGCTCTGTCCTGTGCGTGTTTACATTTTTTGCGGTGCGCTCACGCCAAGCACCGCCAAGCCATTGTGCAACACCTGCGCCGTGGCGGCCACCAGTGCCAGCCGTGCCAATTTGACCGCCTCATCATCCACCAGAATGCGCTCGGCATCGTAGTAGCTGTGGTAGCAGGCGGCCAGTTCACGCAGATAAAACGTGACGTCGTGTGGCGCATTGGTTTGTGCGGCGAAGGTCAGCATTTCCGGGAACTTGGCCAGCAGCAGCAACAAGGACTGGGCCTGGGCACTGTCGAGCGCGGACAGGTCAACGCCGGCCAGTTGCGCCTGGTCACCGCCCCAGCTCGCCAGCACCGAACAGATGCGGGCGTGCGCGTATTGCACGTAGTACACCGGGTTGTCGTTGTTCCTGGCAACGGCCAGGTCCACGTCAAAGGTGTATTCGGTATCGGGTTTGCGACTGAGCAGGAAGAAGCGCACCGCGTCCTTGCTGGTCCATTCAATCAGGTCGCGCAGCGTGACATAGCTGCCAGCACGCTTGGAGATTTTGACTTCTTCGCCACCCCTCACCACGCGCACCATGGTGTGCAGCACGTAATCGGGATAGCCCACCGGAATACCAACATCGGCCGCCTGCAGCCCGGCGCGTACGCGCGCAATAGTGCCGTGGTGGTCGGTTCCCTGGATATTGATAACCTTGGTAAAACCGCGCTCCCATTTGGCAATGTGATAGGCCACATCAGGCACAAAGTAGGTGTAGCTACCATCACCTTTGCGCATGACACGGTCTTTGTCATCGCCGTAGTCGGTGGAGCGCAGCCACAAGGCACCGTCGAGCTCAAAGGTCTTGCCGGCCGCCTGTAGCCGCTTGACGGTAGCATCCACACGCCCGCTGGTGTAGAGGCTGCTTTCCAGATAGTAATTGTCAAAGCGGACCGCAAATGCCTTCAGGTCCAAATCCTGCTCGTGGCGCAGGTAAGCAACCGCGAACTGGCGCATGCCGTCGAGGTCTTCGACGTCGCCACTGCCAGTGAAACTGCGGTCATCGGACTGCACCGTCTTGCGCGCCAGAAAATCGGCGGCAATGTCCGCAATGTAATCTCCGTTGTAGGCGGCAGCGTTTTCACCGCTTGGCCACTCAGCGTCACCCGGCTTGTAGCCGCGTGCACGCAATTGCGTGCTGTTGGCCAGGGTGTTGATCTGGACCCCGGCGTCGTTGTAATAAAACTCACGCCAGACATCCCAACCCTGGGTCTCGAACAGGTTGCAGATGGCGTCACCCAATGCCGCCTGACGACCGTGGCCGACGTGCAACGGGCCGGTCGGGTTGGCGGAAACAAATTCGACCAGCAAACGCTGGCCGGTGCTCGCCTGGTATCCGAATCGGGGCCCCTCGCCCAGTACTTCACACACCACTTGCTGCTTGGCTTGTGGCTTGAGCCGAATGTTAATGAAACCCGGACCGGCAATTTCCAGTGCATCCACCCACTGCGCAAACGGTGGCTGCTGCTTCAGCGCCGCACACAGGCGTTCCGCCAGTTCGCGCGGATTGCACTTGAGCGGCTTGGCCAACTGCATCGCCGCCGTGGTGGCCAGATCGCCGTGGGCCGCGACTTTGGGTGATTCAAACAAAGCCTTGGCGCCAGCGCCAGGACTCAGATTTTCCAGACATACGCTCAACGCGTGCAGGAGTTCATTTTTTACAGACAACATGCGTGCAATTTTAAGCTGCGCCCGGTCCACGCAAAAACACCGTTATTGGCAATTCAACGTGCGCCGCTCGCAACACCATGCTGGAATGCGCGCTCCCACACCAAACCCAAGGAATGCCCATGAAAAAAAACGCACGATCAGGCATCGCCATCGGCCTCTCGGCCACCCTCTTGCTGTGGTTGGTCAACACGCCGGTCGCAGCCGCCACCACAACGCCGCCTGCCACCCAAGCCAACCCGGACGACCGCGATGCAACCTGCCAAGCCACCGCCAAACGCAAAGGCATGCAGGGCAGCGCGCACGCAGCGTTCATCAAAACATGCCTGAGCGCCCCCACGAGCAAGCCCCAAAATTCCCCGCAAACGGCGCAACAAACCAAGATGCGAACCTGCAACGCCACCGCAAAAACCCGTGAACTCAAAGGCGCGCCACGCAAGCAGTTCATGAAAGACTGTCTGCGCTCCCGGAAATAGAAACCGCGCAGTTGCTTACAACAGCGTGCACACGCATGCTACAGCGCACTACAGCATGCTGCGGCGTGCGGCGGCATGCGGGCGAAGCGCCTCTCCTACAACGGCAGGAAGCTGAGTGCAACGCCCAAAAACAGACTCAACCCCAGCCAGTGATTGAGTCGAAACGCCCGGAAACAGTCGTCTCGCGTGCGGGTTCGAATCAACCGGGCATGCCACACCACCTGCACGGCCGCCAACACCGCCCCCACCCACCAAAAACCCACTACCGACAGCGCCGCCACAGCCCAGCACCAAAGCAGCAGGTGCAGCACATAAAACGCCAGCACGCCCGCCACGTCCCACCGGCCCAAAGTGATGGCGGAAGTTTTCATGCCGATGCGCAAGTCGTCATCCCGGTCCACCATGGCGTATTCCGTGTCATACGCCAACACCCAGAACAAATTGCTCGCCATCAGCCACCAGGCCAGCAGCGGCACCGCACCGCGCACGGCAGTGAAGGCCATCGGAATACCGAAACTGAAGGCCACGCCCAGCACCGCCTGCGGCATGGCCAGGTAGCGCTTGGCATACGGATAGGCCAGGGTGACGGCCAGCGCGCCGAATGAGCAGGCAATCGTCAGGCCATTGGTGGTGCAGACCAGCGCAAAAGACAGTGCCGCCAGCACCGCCGCGACCACCAGCGCCTCACGCACGCTCACGACACCACGGGTGACCGGACGTTGCGCCGTGCGCTTGACATGGCGATCGAAGTCGCGGTCGGCGACATCGTTCACACAGCAACCGGCACTGCGCATCAGAATGGTTCCAAGCACAAACACGGTCAGCAAATGCCAACCCGGGAACCCGCCAGCGGCCAGCCATAGCGCGCTCAGCGTCGGCCACAACAGCAGCAACCAGCCTGCCGGCCGATTCCAGCGAATCAAGTCCAAATAGAGGCGCAGCCGCGTGTTCAGGGACTTTGTTGGCTGCACGGCGTCTTGCATTATTCCTTTGCTCATTTCTGTGCTCATTCCTTTGTTCATTCCAGTGCTCACTCTCCGCACCCGCCCCCATTCGGCCCTTCGCCGGCCCTTCGTCGGCCCTTCGCCCACCCCTCACCATTGCCTGCCGTGGTTCAGGACAACCGCGTGACACCCGGCAACTCACACGCATACACCGCATTGCGCAATGCCGCAATGGCGGCGTAGCGGGTGAAACTGCGCCGCCAGGTCAACACCACACGCCGCGTCGGTGGCGGCGCACCCAACTTGTCCACCACCGGTAGATACCGGACATCGCCCGGCACCGGGGCCTGGGTGGGAGCCAGCAAGGCCTGGCGTGGCACGCTCAGGCGCGGCACCAGCGTTGTACCCACGCCTGCCGCCACCATGTGTTTGATGGTTTCCAGCGACGAGCCTTCAAAGCTGCGGCGAATGCCTTCAGCATCGCTGGAGAAGCGGGCGAATTCAGGACACACTTCCAGCACGTGGTCACGAAAACAATGACCGCTGCCCAGCAGCAGCATGGTCTCGCCTTTGAGCTCTGCCGTCGTCACGCTGTCCCTGGTAGCCAATGCGTGGTTGGCCGGCAGCGCCGCATAAAACGGCTCGTCGTACAAAGGGGCCGTGGCCAACCCATGGTCCGGGAATGGCTCGGCCAGAATGGCGCAGTCAATTTCGCCCGTGCGCAGCATGTCGAGCAGTTTGACGGTAAAGTTTTCCTGCAGGATCAGCGGCATCTGCGGCAGGTGGGTAATGACTTGGCGCACCAGATCCGGCAACAAATAGGGGGCAATGGTGTAAATAACGCCCAGGCGCAGCGCGCCGGCCAGCGGGTCCTTGCCACGTTTGGCAATGTCCTTGATGCACGCGGCCTGCTCCAGCACGCTTTGGGCCTGGCGCACAATTTCCTCGCCCAGCAACGTGACGGAAATTTCGTTGGCATTGCGCTCGAACAGCTTGACGTCGAGCTCTTCCTCCAGCTTCTTGACCGCAACCGACAACGTCGGCTGCGACACAAAACAGGCTTCGGCAGCTTTGCCGAAGTGCCGCTCGCGCGCCACCGCGACAATATATTTGAGCTCGGTCAGTGTCATGCGCGTATTGTCACGCTTTCAGATACTGTGCGCGGCTGCCGAGCCAGCGCTGCACGTGACGCTGTGCCAACTGCGGATGGTGGTCGAGCAGGTAGACCGCTTCGTGCCGGGCCCATTCCAGCAAATCGGTGTCGGTGGCCAGGTTGGCAAAGCGCAGCATGGCGTCGCCACTTTGGCGTGCGCCCAGAAACTCACCCGGACCACGGATCTCAAGGTCGCGCCGGGCAATCTCGAAACCATCGTTGGTTTCGGCCATGGCACGCAAACGTTCGCGCGCAGACGCCCCCAGACTGGACGCCTCACCAGTTGAATAGAGCAAAACACAGGCGGAAGCTGCTGCACCGCGCCCTACCCGGCCACGCAGCTGGTGCAACTGCGACAGGCCAAACCGCTCGGCGTGTTCAATCACCATCAGCGAGGCGTTCGGCACGTCAACGCCCACTTCAATCACCGTGGTGCTGACCAGCAGCGAGATCTGACCCTGCACAAAGGCCTGCATCACGGCCTTCTTTTCCTCATTCGGAAGACGTGAATGAATCAGACCCACCTGAACAGCCTTGCCATCGGCGGTGCGCAGGTCGGCCAGTGCCGCCGCCAGCTCGACGTGGGTTTCGGTGGCGTTGCGCAGGTCCAGCGTCTCGCTGTCTTCAATCAGGGGGCAGACCCAGTAAATCTGGCGCCCGAGTTCAATTTGGGCACGAATGCGCACCACCACCTCGTCGCGCCGCGCCGCCTGCACCACGCGCGTCACGATGGGCGTGCGTCCAGGTGGCAATTCGTCGAGTGTGGAAACATCCAGGTCGGCGTAGTAGCTCATGGCCAGCGTGCGTGGAATGGGCGTTGCCGTCATCATCAACAGATGCGGCTCCAGCGTGTCGTGCTGCAGTTTATCGCGCAACGCCAGGCGCTGGGCCACACCAAAGCGGTGCTGTTCGTCAATGATGGCCAGCGCCAGCTTGGCAAAACGCACTTTCTCCTGGATCACGGCGTGGGTGCCGACCACCAGCTGCGCCTGGCCACTCTCAATCATCGCCAGCATACTGCGCCGCTGTGCTGCTTTCTGCGTGCCAGTCAGCCAGGCCGTGGTAATGCCCAGCGGCTCCAGCCAGCCGATCAGTTTGCGAAAGTGCTGCTCGGCCAGAATTTCGGTGGGCGCCATTAAGGCGCATTGCCAGCCCGCGTCCATGCAAACAGTGGCCGCCAGCGCCGCCACCACGGTTTTGCCAGCGCCGACATCACCCTGCAGCAGCCGGTGCATGGGCACATGGCGCGCCATATCGACCGCGATTTCCGCACCCACCCGCCGCTGCGCGCTGGTGAGTGCAAACGGCAACGCCGCCAGCAACCGGGCGTGCAGCGTGGCGCTGGCCGTAGGCGCCAGCACCGGCGCACGCAAATGGGCGCGCTCGCGCCGACTGTGCAATTGCGACAGCTGCTGTGCCAGCAGTTCTTCGGCCTTGAGCCGCTGCCAGGCCGGGTGCGTGGTGTCCTGCAAGGTCTCCAGGGCCACGTCAGGGGTTGGATGGTGCAGGAATTGCAGCGCCTGCCGCAGCGTCCACAAGGCATGCGGATTGAGCCGACTGAGGTCGCCCGGCGCAAAGGTGTCCGACAGATCGGCCCTTGCGAGACCGGCCAGCACGGCCTGGCGCAGGTAGCGTTGCGACAGACCGGCCATGGTCGGGTAGACCGGTGTCAGCGCGGTAGGCAAATCTCCTTCAGCGCGTTTGCACACCGGATGCAGCATGGTCCAGCCCAGAAAGCCGCCCTTGAGTTCACCCCGCGCCCGCACCCGGTTCCCCACCTCCAGCGCTTTTTGTTGCGACGGATAAAAATTAAAGAACCGCAAAATGCAGGTGTCCGACCCGTCATCCACCGTGACCAGCAACTGGCGCCGGGGACGGTAGCTGACCTCGCACGCGGTAACGCGCGCTTCAATCTGGACCAGATCACCCTCGCGCGCATCGCGCAAGCGCGTAATGCGCGTTTCATCTTCATAGCGCAACGGCAGGTGCAAGGCCAGGTCGATGTCCCGCGTCAGGCCGAGTTTTTCCAGCGCCAATTGCTGCACATCTTTCGTGGCATTTTTTTTGGCGCGACCGTCCGGCGCTTGGGCAACATCACTCATGGGACAATTCTGCCTTGTCTTTACTTCTTGGTACGGGTTTGTTCAACCCTCAAGCACAATGTCCACCACCACCCTCGTTCCAGCGCCCGGCACTTTCTGCCTGAGCGATTTCGATTTCGACCTGCCACCGGCCCTGATCGCCCAGCACCCGGCACCCCAGCGCAGCGCCGCGCGCCTGCTCGACGCCACCAGCACACCGCTACAGCACCGCACCGTGCGCGACCTGCCGCAATTACTGCGCGCCGGTGACCTGCTGGTGTTCAACGACACCAAGGTGCTGCACGCGCGCCTGTTCGGCGAAAAGACCAGCGGCGGAAAAGTGGAATTGCTGGTGGAACGGGTGCTAAGCGGCAACCAGGTGGCGGCCCACATGCGCGTCAGCAAGAAGCCCGAAGTCGGCAGCACGCTGCAGATGCACTGCGCCAGCGGCCATGCCGACGGTTTCAGCGCCACCCTGCTCGGACGTTGGCCCGATACCGACGGCCCGCTGTTCCGGCTGGTGCTGTCCAACGACCGGGGCGACGATCCTTACACGCTGATGGAGCGCCATGGTCACGTGCCGCTGCCGCCCTACATCACGCACAGCGACTCGGCCGAAGATGCGCAACGCTACCAGACCGTGTTTGCGCGCCATCCCGGTGCGGTGGCCGCGCCCACTGCCGCCCTGCATTTTGACCAGTCCCTGCTGGACCAGCTGGATGCCCAGGGCGTGCAACGCGCCTGCGTCACGCTGCACGTGGGCGCTGGCACCTTCCAACCGGTGAAGACGGAAAACCTGTCCGAACACCGCATGCACAGCGAGTGGTACGAGGTGCCGCCCGCCACCCAGCAAGCCGTGCACGACTGCCACGCACGCGGTGGCCGGGTGGTGGCGGTGGGCACCACCAGCGTGCGCGCACTCGAAGCCTGGGCGCAGAGCGGCGACGCGCGCGCCGAGACCCGCATTTTCATCACGCCCGGCTTTGCGTTCCAGCACGTGGACCTGCTGCTGACCAACTTCCATCTACCCAAATCGAGCCTGATGATGCTGGTCAGCGCCTTCGCCGGATACCCGCAGATCCGCCAGCTGTACCAGGAAGCCATCGCGCACCAGTACCGTTTTTTCAGCTACGGTGACGCCATGCTGCTGCAGTTGCAACAACGCCAACCCACCGAAGCCTCCGAAGCCTCCGTCTGAACCGCACCCACCATGTTGACCTTTGAATTACTGAACACCGACCCCGCCAGCGCCGACGGCAGCTACCTGGGCAGCCACGCGCGGCGTGGCCGCATGACGCTGCAGCACGGCGTGGTCGAAACGCCCATCTTCATGCCGGTAGGAACCTACGGCACCGTCAAAGGCGTCATGCCACGCAGCCTGGACGAAATGGGTGCCCAAATCATTCTGGGCAACACCTTCCATTTATGGATGCGCCCCGGACTCGACATCGTGAAGCAATTCGGCGGCTTGCACGCGTTTGAGAAATGGCCCCGCCCCATCCTCACCGACTCGGGCGGATTTCAGGTCTGGAGCCTGGGTGACATGCGCAAAATTTCAGAAGAAGGCGTGCGCTTTTCCTCGCCCGTCAATGGCGACAAGCTGTTCCTCACGCCTGAAATCAGCATGCAGATCCAGACGCTGCTCAACAGCGACATCGCGATGCAGTTTGATGAGTGCACACCGTATTTGTCGATGGAACCCAAAACCCGGGGCCAGGTCATCACCGAAAACGAAGCGCGTCACTCGATGGAACTCAGCCTGCGCTGGGCGCTGCGCTGCAAAGACGAATTTGCGCGCCTGAACAACCCGAACGCACTGTTCGGCATTGTGCAGGGCGGCATGTATGAACATTTGCGCGACGCGTCGCTGGCCGGGCTGGAAGCACTCGATTTTCCCGGCATCGCCATCGGCGGCCTGTCGGTGGGCGAACCCAAGGAAGACATGCTGCGCCTGTTGCGCCACCTTGGCCCGCGCCTGCCGACCCACAAGCCGCATTACCTGATGGGCGTTGGCACGCCGGAAGACCTGATTGCCGGCGTCCAAAATGGCATCGACATGTTTGACTGCGTCATGCCCACGCGCAATGCCCGCAACGGCACCCTGTTCAGCCGCTTTGGCGATCTCAAGATTCGCAACGCACGCCACAAAGCCGACCCGCAACCGATTGACGTCACCTGCACCTGCCACACCTGCGCCGGCAGCAGCGGCGTGTCGTGGCAGGACGGCGGACGCGACGGCTTCAGCCGCGCCTACCTGCACCACCTGGACCGCTGCGGCGAAATGCTCGGCCCCATGCTGGCCTCCATTCACAACCTGCACTATTACCTGAACCTGATGCAGGAAGTGCGCAATGCGCTCGACGTCGGCCGCTTTGGCGCTTACACCGCACAATTCCACAGCGACCGTGCACGGGGGGTCTGAACCCGACACCCCGAGCGGTCGGTTTCAGTGCACGAAAACGGTGAGCACCCCGGTATATCCATAGACGCAGTCGTTGCCAATTTCGCCGTCGGCAAAAAATCCGACCAGCGGCACGTCGCCCAGGTTGCGGCGCACCAACTGCAGTTCGGCATGGGGCGCGCCAAAGTGCGGCCCACCACGCCCGGAACAACTGACATAGACCGCACCCGCAATGCGGTGCGGTCCGCGTTCTTCTGCGGCGCTGGCGTGCGCCGGTGCCAGCGGCGCCAGCGGTGCAACGCTCGCCTCGGTTTCCAACTCATCCCGAATTTCGGCGCAAATGCGCACCAGATCAGCCCGTGCGGCCTGCAGGTTGCGCTGACAAAACGCAATGCGCATGCCCGGCTTCACGACCTGGGCAATGGCCACACCGGCGCGCGCCGGGTCCAAGCCAATCAGGTGGCGCACCGTTACCCGATTACCGAAATCTCCGGTCTGCTGCACCAGCGCACCACTTGCATCAGCAATGCCAACCAGGGTCGCATGCAGCACTTCCAACGCCTGCTGGGGCCGATCCAGGCTGACGCCCAGGTCGGACAGCAGCACCTGCAACGCGGGCTCGTGATCGAGTTCCAACAGCACATTGCCATCGACAGCGGTCACCACGTGCTCGCGCGCCACCGGCTTGCACCCCTGCGTCACACGCGACACCACATGCACGCCGCGCGCAAACGCGACGCCACTCAAGCCACCCCGAAACACACCGCTGGCTGCGCCCTGACCGCGAATCGTGCCATCGCCAGCCACGGCAAACTGAATCTGGTCTGACCGACCCGACGACATTCCGCCGAATAAAAACCCGCTGTCGGTGCGTTGTGCCAATTCCAGCACCAGACTCTCCATGTCAGGCGTGGTTCCGTCCGCATGCACCAATGCCGTATGGGGCTCGAAAGCCAGCCCCAACGGTGACACACCCGAAAAAACGCGGTACTGGTCCGCCGACAGATCAAGCAGCATCACACTCAATCCCGGTTGGTCAAAGTACTCCGTGTTGGTGGCACAAACGCCGATGCCAACCGTTCCTGACCAGTCCGTCACCAGCGGCAACGCCGCGCTCAGCGTTGCCAGGATGTCGGTCGCAGCAGAAGCGTAGGCGTCGGTAATATAGAGCAGGCCCAGCGTCGGGTTGGCGGCGTAACCGGGGTCTTCCATCTGCACGCGCAACCGGCCAACCACCTGTGCCACCGCCTCTTGCCATTGGGCGTGGGTCGCGTGGGCGTTCGGAAAGCGTGCCATGGCGCGTTATTTCGCGTTATTTCGCGGGCGTTTTGGCGACGGTCTTGCGCGCGGCTGTTTTGGTCGCTCCGGCCCGCTTGACTGCGCCACGTGCTGCCGCCTTTTTGGCAACGCCCGGTTTGGCCACCGCCGACTTGGCGCTTGGGGCTGTAGCCTTGCTCCGTGGCGCCACCTGGCGCGCAACCTGCTTGGCCACTTGTTCAACCACCTGTTCAGCCGCCTTCTTGGCAACCTGTTCTGCCTGTTTGACGGCCTGCGCCGCCACCACCTGACCGGCCGCATGGCTGGCCGCCACTTCCTTCACGGCGCTGGCCGCAATCTGCTGAAACTGCTGCGTCAGGGAGCCCCACAACTGCAAAGGATCGACCATGCCAGACACACCCGGTTTGCCGGCGGTGCCCGTGGCCTCAGCCGCAGCCTTCTCCGCACGGGACGGCGTAGGCTCCGCTGGCGCTGCCTTGCGCGAGGCGGAACTTGCCTCAGCCGACGCGGACGCAGCGCGCGGGGTGAGTGCTGCGGCCACATCCGCGATGTTGAAATTCATGCCCTTGAGTGTGGCCAGCGTCATCTTCTGCACTTCCAGGGCCTGGATCGTAGCCGCCAGCGCACGGGTGTTCTGCTCCAGCCAGAAATGCACATTTTTCAATTCGGATATGCGCTTATCGAGTTCTTCAACATTCAGTGTTGGCGCGACCCAATTCGCCAGATTAGGCATTTGTGGAAGATTGCCCGCGCTCTTGGACAGGTTCTGTAAAAAGTCGAATCCAGGAATGAATTTTCCAAATCCGGACGTATCAGATGCACTCATGGCGATGTCTCCAGGTTGATGTCGTTGGCGCTTGGGGGCGAGTGCCCTGTGCCAAATGCGCCTCAGTTTCGGCACTGTACCGCATCGGCTACGGGCTGGCAAAAACACCCCGGCCCACGACCGCACCGGCCGCGCGTCGGCTGCGCCACTGGTATCCTGCCAGCATGAACCACACCTTCGTGTCCGCCACCATCTTGCTGGTGCTGATCACTGACCCGGTCGGCAACATCCCGCTGTTTGCCAGCGCGCTGCGAAACGTGGCCCTGGCACGCCGGCCATGGGTCATCCTGCGCGAAATCCTGATTGCCTTTGCCTTGCTGCTAACCTTCATGCTGGTTGGCACGCGCTTCCTGCAAGTGATGGAACTGAGCGCGTTGTCGCTGCAAATCGGCGGCGGCATCATCCTATTCCTGATCGCGCTGCGCATGGTGTTTCCACCGGCCCACAGCGATGAGCCAGACACGCAGATCGAACCACTCATCGTGCCGCTGGCGATTCCCGCCATTGCCGGTCCGAGTGCCCTGGCCACCGTGCTGCTGCTGGTCTCACAACAACCGGAGCGGCAATGGGACTGGATCGCTGCGCTCGCCGTCACCATGCTGGTGAGCGCCGCTGTACTACTCGCTGCCGAACGCATTCAGCGCTTGATCGGCAACCGCGTGGTGATTGCGCTGGAGCGCCTAATGGGACTGGTACTGGTATCCGTAGCCATTCAGATGCTGCTGGGCGGCATCCGCACGTTTACGCTGCAGCTGATGCACGGGTAACCCCCGCGCCCCACTGCAGCGTCAGTTCAATAGCACCAAACACACTCTGGCCCGCGCCATTTTTCATGTCAATCTGAAGCGTGTCGTCGTGCTGCAGGTAAGGCGTTGCCGGTTGTCCATCCAGAAGGGTTTCCATGGCCCGTTTCTCGGCAATACTGCTGTAACCACGTGGCCAATGCGGCTGCCCCTGGCGCTCGCCACCCCGGTTACTGACCGCGCCCGACCCCATCACCGTGCCTGCACCCAACGCACGGGTGGACGCCAATGCCGACAACAACTGGCCAAAATGAAACGTCATATCCGCGCCAGCCTCGCATTGCCCGACCTGGCGCCCATTCCAGTGGCATTGCAACGCCAGATCAACCCGCCCCCGGCTCCAGGACGCACCCAACTCATCCGGCGTCACGGCCACCGGACTGAAAGCCGCCGCCAGCATAGCTTGCGCGCCCACGCCGCTGCACGCATGCAATGCATTTGCCAGCATCACCAACCGGACGCCTTCCAGGGCCCGTTCCGGCGTGACGCCACAAGCCAGATCAGCGCACACTACGGCCAGTTGCGCTTCAAAATCAAGTGCATCCAGTCCCGCCCCCACCCGGACCGTATCACGGGCACCCAACAATGCATCCCCAGCGCCCTGGCGCAACACAGGCCCCGCCACCGTCACTGGCTGCGTCAACGGGGCACCGTACGCCTGGTCGAGCAACGCCTGATGGCAGCCGTAGGCTCCACCCGAAACCCACTGATACGCCCGCGGCAGCGGCGCCATGCATTGCGCCGGGTCAAACGGAAACGGATAGCGCGCGCGCCCGGCATTGAGGGCATCCGAAATATCCTGCAGTTGTGGCGCCAAATAGTTCCAGTCGTCAAGCACTGACTGCATATGGTTGACCAGATGCGAAGCAAAGTGCGCCTGGCTCAGGTCGCGCGAGACCACCACCAGTTGCCCATCGCGTGATCCGTCTTTATATGTTGCAAGTTTCATAGTGGCATTTTCGCCGCTTTTGACCGTTGCACTCCCCCCTCCCGTACACTGACACGCTTACGGTCATAGGCCACGTATCCTGTGCAGTCCCATGATGAACATCACCCGCCCAGTCCCATCACACCGCGCCACGGCCTGCCAGCACCCCGCTCCCCGAGCGAAGGCCTGCACCGTGCTTGCATTGCTTGCGCTGCTGGCACTGCCCTGCCAACGCACCCACAGCGCCGAACTGGCGCCGTCCACCATCCTGAACTATGACGGCAACGGCCTGGAACAAGGATTCATCCGCTACACCGGCAAGGGCACGCTGCAATGGTCACACGACACCACCAGCTACCAGGCACGCCTCGAAATCACAGCCCTCGGATTTAAACTTCGAACCTGGAACAGCCAGGGCGCGCTGGGCAGCCAGGGGCTCCAGCCCGAGCGATTCGAGGACACCACCCGCAGCGACCAGAAAAATGTCCGTTTCCTGCGCAACAAGGGCGTGATTGCGTACAGCGCTGGAAATCCCGATCTGCCGCTGGAAGCCGATGCACAAGACAAACTGAGCGCATTGCTCCAGCTCGGCGCGCGCTTTGGCGCCAACCCACAGCGCTACCATGCTGGCGACCGCATTGGCTTCCAGGCCACGGACGCTTACAGCGCCGAACGCTGGGAATTTCACGTCGGCGCCAGCGAAGTGCTGCCCCTGGCCGAGGGGGACAGCGTCAGCGCCACCAAACTCACCAAAGAGGCCACGCCGGAGGTCGACCAGACCATCGAAGTCTGGCTGGCACCCGCACTGGCCTATCTGCCAGTCCGCCTGCGCATCACAGAAAGCAATGGGAATTTTGTGGATTTGTTGTGGCGTAAGCCACACAGGTCGGACTAAAGGTCCGGCTAAACGTCCGGCGATCCACAAATTCCTGTTAGGCTTGATTTCGTAGACCCTGCACCCATGTTCAACGTCATTACGGATCGAACACCTTCGAACCCTAACCCTGGAACGCCTGCTGCCATGCACACACTCTACGACTCGGAGACCTTTTCGGTCACCCACATGCAGGCCAACGCTGAATCCGACGCGCGGCACCCCAGCGGCGCCAGCAAATCGGAGCACGGCGCACAAATGCTACCCATGCTGGTTCGCCACGGTTTTGAAATTGTTGACAAACGTTGCGGCAAGGAGGTCTATCTGGACGGCTCCTGGGCCGAACTATTCCAGCAGCACATTCAGGCCTGGCAAATCAACACGCCCACCCAGGAAGAAGTGGAAGACACGCTGGAGCAATACGCCGAACTGGCGCAAAACCCGGTCATCATGCACTGACTGCGTGACTCCCCATGGGGCAGCCCATGCGAACGGGCGCCGCCGCCGCCCAGTCCGGATTGAACGCAATGCGCCCCGGTTCAAACAGCATAACGACGGTGGAGCCGAGTAGAAAACGGCCCATTTCATCGCCCTGGCGCAGCGTTACCTGCCCTGGCGCGTAGTGCCATTCACGCACGTGCGCACTGCGTGGCGGATTCACCACCCCGTGCCAGACCGTGGCCATGCTGCCCACAATGGTGGCGCCCACCAGCACCAGCACGAACGCCCCTGCCGGTGAATCAAAGACACACACCACCCGTTCGTTGCGTGCAAACAAGCCCGGAACACCACGCGCGGTGGTCGGGTTAACGGAAAATAGCGCGCCTGGCACATACATCATGCGCCGCAGGACGCCGTCACAAGGCATGTGAATGCGGTGGTAATCGCGCGGACTCAGGTACACCGTGGCAAATGCGCCGCCATCAAACGTCTGCGCCAGTGCGCGGTCCCCGCCCAGCAATGCAGTGCTGCTGTAGAGGTGACCCTTGGCCTGAAACAGTTGATCGCCCTCGACCCGCCCAAACTGGCTGATGGCCCCGTCCACCGGGCACACATAGGGCGCTGCGGCCAACGGGCGCGCGCCAGCACGCAGGGCGCGTGTAAAAAACTGATTGAACGTGGGGTAGCTGGCAATGTCCGGAACTTCCGCTTCGGCCATGTCAACCTGATAGCGCTGCACAAACCAGCGAATGATGGCCGTGGTCAGCCCACCCCACCGGGCGCCAGCAACCTTGCCCGCAAAAACCGTCAGCGCGCGCTTGGGCAGCAAGTACTGCGGCAGAACCGCAAGGGAGTCAAACATGGCAGTTCCTGAAATCAGCGTTGAAGGGGAGGGCCGCGAATTATAGTGAGGGTATGAGCATTACCCGCATACCCCCCATTCAATGCCTTCTGACCTTCGAAGCACTGGCCCGCCTGCGCAGTGTGACGCTGGCCGCCGAGGAGCTGTTCGTCACGCCCAGCGCCGTCAGCCACCGGGTTCGTCAGTTGGAGCAAATCATCGGGACCAAACTATTCGGACGCGCCGACTTTTCACTCACCACCGATGGCAGCGAATACCTGGCCCATGTGCGCGAAGGCCTGGCTATTTTGCAGAAGTTCCCGAGTTCCACCGTCGCCAACGGCAAACGCAAGTTACGCCTCGCGGTAACGCCCACCTTTGCACGCAGCCTGCTGATTCCGCGCCTACGGCAGTTCACTGACGCCTATCCGGAAATTGACCTCACGCTACAGGTTTCCATTCCCTTGCTGGATGTGGTGGCCGAGGACGCCGACCTGATGGTGCGCTTTGGCGCCGGGCGCTATGCCGACATGGAATACGTCTGCCTGACCAAGGACGAAGTCACGCCGCTGGCCTCGCCCGTCTATGTGCGCGAACACGGACCGTTTCACACCGCACAAGACCTGGAAGGTGAAGCCCTGCTGCGCAGCCCGCTCGAACCCTGGCGCACCTGGTTCGCCGCAAACCATCTCGGTTGGCCGGAGCCGGTCGATGGCTCACAGTTCAACGACATCGGTCTGATGTGCGACTGTGCCGCCGCCGGCATGGGTATTGCCCTGGTACGCCTCAAGTTGGGCGCCCCCTGGATCGAGGACGGCTCGCTGGTGCGTCTTGGCACCAGCGAGCCGTTCATCCGCACGGTGCCCAGCCCCCACGCGCACTACCTGTGCTGGCGCACTGGCGCCATGGACCGCTGGGAAATCGCGGCCTTCTCCGACTGGCTTCGCAAGTCGATGGGCTAACGCACGCAACCGCCGTAATTCAACAACAGCTGAAACATTCTTCAGTTACTCGAACCCGCAGTTGCCGTACAGTGCCATGCATGCCATGCACGCGTAGGAACACCCCATGAATTCCCCCACAACCCCAACCGCAGCGGCACCGCTGACTTCTGTGCCGAGTCGTGCAGCGCGGCAGCAACAAGTGCTTCAGGCGCTGCGAAACCACCTCCCGGAACACGCGCTGCTCTACCAAATCGAAGACACCACACCCTACGAATCGGACGGCCTGACGGCCTACCGCTCGCGTCCGCTGGTGGTGGCCCTCCCGGAAACCGAAGCCCAGGTGACGGCGGTGCTGTACGCTTGCAACGCCTTGCAAGTGCCCGTGGTCGCACGGGGTGCCGGCACCGGCCTGTCCGGCGGCGCCACGCCGCACGAAATGGGCGTTACGTTGTCGCTGGCCCGTTTCACCAAAATTCTCAATCTGGACGTGCACAGCCGGACCGCTCTGGTGCAGTGTGGCGTGCGCAATGCCGCCATCAGTGAAGCAGCGGCACCCCATGGCCTCTACTACGCCCCCGATCCCAGCAGCCAGATCGCCTGCACCATCGGCGGCAACGTGGCGGAAAACTCCGGCGGCGTGCACTGCCTCAAATACGGGCTAACGCTGCACAATGTGCTGAAAGTGCGCGGCTTGCTGATGGACGGCACGCCTATCGATTTCGGCAGCGACGCACTGGACGACACCGGTTACGACCTGCTCAGCGTGCTCGTAGGCAGCGAAGGCATGCTGGCGGTAGTCCTCGAAGTGACGGTCCGCCTACTGCCCAAGCCCCAACTGGCACGCTGCATCCTGGCCAGCTTTGGCGACGTGCGCACGGCCGGCGCCGCTGTTGCGGAAGTCATTGCGCAAGGCATCATTCCAACCGGTCTCGAAATGATGGACAAGCCCATGATCGCCGCCGTGGAAAATTTCGTGCACGCCGGCTATGACCTCGACGCCGCAGCCATCCTGCTGTGTGAAAGCGATGGCACGCTGGAAGAAGTAACCGAAGAGATCGAACGCATGGAGATCGTGCTGAGAAATGCCGGGGCCACGCACATCCACATCAGCACCAGCGAAGAAGAGCGCCTGCTCTTCTGGAAAGGACGCAAAAACGCATTCCCTGCGTCCGGGCGCATCAGTCCAGACTACATGTGCATGGACAGCACCATCCCCCGCAAACGCTTGGCCGACATGCTGCTGGCCATTGCCGAAATGGAAAAGAAATACGGCCTGCGCTGCGTCAACGTGTTTCACGCCGGCGACGGCAACATGCACCCGCTCGTCCTATTCGACTCCAACGACCCGGACCAAATGCACCGCTGCGAGTTGTTTGGCGCCGACATCCTGGAAACCGCCGTTGCCATGGGCGGGACCATTACCGGCGAACACGGTGTCGGCCTGGAAAAACTCAACAGCATGTGCGTTCAGTTTTCCACGGAAGAGAACGCACAGATGTTTGCGCTCAAGGCCGCGTTCGACCCGCTCGGACTGCTCAATCCGGGCAAGGTGATTCCCACCAAGCACCGCTGCGCCGAGTACGGCAAGATGGTGGTGCGCGGTGGCCAGCTCAAGTTTCCCGAGATGGAACGCTTTTAGCCTTTGACTTGTGGCCTTTGACTTGTGGCCTTTAAACTGCGGCTTTTGGCTTTTCGACGCCCAACGCATCAAGTGCAGCCGCTAGATGGGCCACGCTGCGCCCGGCGTTGTGCAATTTTTCGAGCCCGAACAATCCCACGCGGAACGTCATGAAGTCAGCCGGTTCGTCGCACTGCAGCGGCACGCCCGCCGCCGTTTGCAAACCCAGCGCCAGAAATTTCCTGCTGTTATGAATGTCTGCATCGGTGGTGTAGCTCACGACCACGCCGGGCGCCTGAAAACCGGGTGCTGCCACGCTGGCAATACCGCGTTCGGCAAACAGCGCGCGTACTTGGTCGCCCAGTTCCTGCTGCTCCCGGCGTACTTTGTCAAACCCATAATCGCGCGTTTCAACCATGACTTCACGCAGCCGCGCCAGTGCGTCCGTCGGCATCGTAGCGTGATAGGCATGGCCACCATGGACATAGGCTTCCATGATGGTCAGCCACTTCTTCAGGTCACAGGCAAAACTGGAACTGGTCGTGGCATCGATGGCGGCACGCGCCCGCGCGCTGAACAGGACCATGGCGCAGCACGGTGAACCGCTCCAGCCCTTTTGGGGAGCGCTGATCAGCAGGTCAACACCCGTGGCCTCCATGTCGACCCACATGGCCCCCGAGGCGATGCAATCCAGCACAAACAAACCGCCAACGGCATGCACAGCATCGGCCACAGCACGCAGGTAATCATCAGGCAGCAGCATGCCGGCCGCCGTTTCCACGTGGGGCGCAAACACCACGGCCGGTCGCTGCGCGTGGATGGCGGCAACCACTTCGGCGATCGGGCACGGCTCCCACGGCGCCTGCTTTGCGTCCGACGTGCGCCGGGCCTTGAGTACCGTGGTCTGGGCCGCAATCTGGCCCATGTCGAGGATCTGTGACCAGCGATAGCTGAACCAGCCATTGCGCAACACCAACACCGACTTGCCAGTCGCAAATTGGCGCGCCACCGCTTCCATGCCAAAAGTGCCACTGCCCGGCACCAGCGCGACGGCTGGTGCGTGGTAAACCTCTTTCAGTATGGCGGCGATATCGCGCATCACCCCCTGAAAGCGCTGCGACATGTGATTCAGCGCACGATCGGTGTACACCACCGAAAACTCAAGCAATCCGTCCGGGTCAATGTGAGGAACGAGTCCTGGCATGAAGGGTCTCCATTGTTATAAATTCAGGTTCGGGTGTACGGGCGACCACCAAAAATGGCGCTGCCGACACGGACCATGGTACTCCCTGCCCGGACCGCCGCCTCCAGATCGGCACTCATGCCCATGGACAGGGTGTCGAGGGTCAGCCCCTGTGTGTTCAACACGTCAAACAGGTCGCGTGCCCGACTGTGCAATGCACACATCGCATCAAAATCTGCAACCGGGTCCGGCAGCGTCATCAGGCCGCGCAATTTCAGATAAGGCAGGCTGACGACCTGGTGCGCCAGCGCAACCACCTCGTCCAGTGGAACCCCCGCCTTGCCGGGCGCGCCATCGACATTGACCTGGATACACACGTTGAGCAAGGGCAGGTACGCCGGACGCTGCGCACTCAGGCGCTCAGCAATGCGCAAGCGGTCCACGGTATGCACCCAGTGAAAGTGCTCTGCCACCAGGCGCGACTTGTTGCCTTGCACTGGCCCGATGCAATGCCACTGCAAGGGCAAATCACGCAGCGCGGCCATTTTTTCGATGGCTTCCTGAACGTAGTTCTCACCGAAAGCCACCTGCCCGGCGGCAAAAGCTGCGCGCACGGCGTCAGCCCCAAACGTCTTGGAAACGGCAAGCAGTTCCACCGCGTGGGCGTTGCGTCCACACACATCACAAGCTTGCACAATTCGCGCACGTACCGTTTGAAGATTACTCACAATCATGGTCATAATCGCCCAAGCGTACCAAATCTTCATTCGAGCGAGGACTTTGTGGATATCACCCAACTTCTGGCCTTTAGCGTAAAGAACAAAGCCTCTGATTTGCACCTGTCTGCCGGACTGCCGCCGATGATCCGGGTGCACGGGGATGTGCGCCGCATCAATGTCGAAGCGATGGACCACAAGCAGGTCCACAGCATGGTGTACGACATCATGAGTGACACCCAGCGCAAACACTACGAAGAGTTTCTGGAGATCGACTTTTCATTTGAAATCGATGGCCTGGCACGTTTTCGGGTCAACGCATTCAATCACCACCGGGGCGCTGGCGCGGTGTTTCGAACCATTCCCAGCAAGATCCTGACGCTGGAACAGTTGAATGCGCCGCGCATTTTTGCCGAACTGGCATTGCGCCCGCGTGGCCTGGTGCTGGTGACCGGGCCGACCGGTTCGGGCAAATCGACCACCCTCGCGGCCATGGTCAACTACCTGAATGAAAACGAGTTCGGGCACATCCTGACGGTGGAAGACCCAATCGAATTCGTGCACGAGTCGAAAAAATGCCTGGTTAACCAACGTGAAGTCGGGCCCCATACCCAGACTTTTTCCGCGGCTTTACGCTCCGCCCTGCGGGAAGACCCGGACGCCATTCTGGTGGGGGAAATGCGCGACCTCGAAACCATACGGCTCGCCATGACAGCCGCCGAAACCGGCCACTTGGTGTTTGGCACACTGCATACGTCGAGTGCGGCCAAGACCATCGACCGTGTGGTCGACGTATTCCCTGCCGACGAAAAGGAAATGGTCCGCGCCATGCTGTCGGAATCACTGCAAGCCGTGATTTCACAAACGCTGTGCAAAACCAAGGATGGCCAGGGACGCGTGGCTGCGCATGAAATCATGCTCGGCACCAACGCCATTCGCAACCTGATTCGCGAGGGCAAAGTAGCGCAAATGTATTCCAGCATCCAGACCGGCAACAGCGTGGGCATGCAAACGCTCGATCAGAACCTGACAGACCTCGTCAAACGCAATATCATCAGCAGCGCAGAAGCACGCACCAAAGCCAAAATTCCGGAAAACTTCCCGGGGTAAAAGCACCCCATCGCGACCACTGGGACACCACCGCAACCACCGCGCGCGCACGTTTGGCGCCTTTCAGTTGTCGGCGCACGCAAAGGAGACGACATGGAGCGCGACCAGGCAACCAAATTCATTCACAACCTGCTGCGACTGATGGTCAGTCGCAGCGGCAGCGACCTGTTCATTACGGCGGACTTTCCCCCGGCCATCAAAGTCGATGGAAATGTTACCAAAGCGTCGCCGCAGCCGCTGACTGCGCAGCACACCACGGCACTGGCGCACGCCATCATGAACGACCGCCAAGCGGCAGAATTCGAACGAAGCAAGGAAGGCAATTTCGCCATCGCCCTGGCCGAAGTCGGACGCTTCCGGGTCAATGTGTTCCTGCAACAGGGCAAAGTCGGCCTGGTCCTGCGGGTCATTCCAAACGTCGTGCCGACCATCGATGAATATGACATGCCGCAATGTCTGAAGGAGATTGTGCTGGCCAAACGTGGCCTGTGTATTCTGGTTGGCAGCACCGGCTCAGGAAAGTCGACCACCATGGCAGCCATGGTGGATTGGCGCAATGAACACACCTGCGGTCACATCATCACGATTGAAGACCCCATCGAATTCGTGCATGCCCACAAAAACTGCATTGTGACCCAGCGCGAAGTCGGCCTCGACACCGATAGCTGGGACGCGGCCCTCAAGAACACGCTGCGCCAGGCTCCCGACGTTATCCTGATGGGGGAACTGCGCGACCGCGAAACCATGGACCATGCCATCTCGTTTGCCGAAACCGGCCACATGTGTCTGGCAACGCTGCACGCCAACAGCGCCAATCAGGCGCTGGACCGCATCGTCAATTTCTTTCCAGAGGATCGGCGCAGTCAGTTGTTGATGGATGTGTCGCTGAATCTCAAGGCCATGGTCTCGCAGCGACTGGTGCCCCGACAGGACGGCAAGGGACGGGTAGCCGCCTTCGAAGTCCTAATCAATACACCGCTGATTTCCGATCTGATTTTCAAAGGCGACGTCACGGAAGTGAAGGAAATCATGAAAAAAAGCAACGATTTCGGCATGCAAACATTCGACCAGGCACTGTTTGCGTTGTATGAAAGCAGCGCCATCACCTATGAAGATGCGCTGCGCAATGCCGACTCGGTGAATGATCTGCGCCTGCACATTAAACTCAACAGCCACCGCAACCGCAACAGAGACCTGAGCGCCGGCACCGAAAGTCTCGCGCTGACGTAAGGCTTGGCGCCCGCTCCACACTCGCCGCTTAACAATTTACACGCGTACCCCCCATGGCCACCATCTCTGACAAAACCTATGCCCCCTGCTCCCCACGCCACGTTGCCTTTCTGGGCCTGGGCGTCATGGGCTACCCGATGGCAGGGCACCTGGCGCGCGCCGGACACCGCGTCACGGTGTACAACCGAACCAGCGCCAAGGCAACCCACTGGTGTGCTGCGTTCGCCAACCACACCAGCACGCTGGGCGCGCACGCCAGCGCCGACACGCCGCAAATGGCAGCGCTGGATGCCGACATCGTGTTTTGCTGTGTTGGCAACGACGACGATCTGCGCAGTGTGACGCTGGGCGAGCAAGGTGCCTTCGCCGGCATGCGGGCAGGCTCCGTGTTTGTCGACCACACCACCGCCAGCGCCAACGTCGCGCGGGAATTAGCACAGCACGCAGCGGGACTCGGTCTTCAGTGTATCGACGCGCCCGTCTCGGGCGGCCAGGCGGGCGCCCAAAATGGCCTGCTGACCGTCATGTGCGGCGGCGATCTGAGCGCATTTGCGCGGGTTCAGCCAGTGGCCATGGCGTTTTCGCGGGCCTTTACGCACCTGGGCGCGAGTGGCGCCGGTCAGTTGGCAAAAATGGTCAACCAGATTTGCATTGCAGGCCTGGTGCAGGGACTGTCCGAAGCCATTGCGTTTGGCCAACGCGCCGGGCTCGACATGAACCAGGTGCTGGATGTGATTGGCAAAGGTGCCGCACAAAGTTGGCAACTCGACAACCGGGGTAAAACCATGGTGGCCGACCAGTTCGACTTTGGCTTCGCTGTGGACTGGATGCGCAAAGACCTGGGACTGGTGCTGGACGAAGCCAAACGCAACGGCGCACGCTTGCCGGTCACGGCGCTGGTCGACCAGTTCTACGCCGATGTGCAGCAGATGGGCGGCCACCGCTGGGACACCAGCAGCCTGATCAAGCGGCTGAAGTAAACCGCCACGACGCCCCCATTGCGCTGTGCGCGGGGGCGTTAGTGAATGTTGATATTGGGCTGCGGTTGCGACTGCGACTGCGACTGCGATGGTGCAGGCAGCATGCGCGCCAGATCCTCGTCGCTGATCACCTCCCACAAAACAACCACGCGCTGCACACCATCGACGGAGCGAATCACTTCCGTGGCGCGCGCCGCTTCGTGCGCCGTTACACGGCCAAAAACATACACGGTGCCACGCTCAGCGACCACTTTGAACGCGTTAGCGACCAATTCCTTGCTGTCCACCAAGTGTGATTTGACACGCGCAACCACCAGCACATCCGACGCGCGTTGTGACAGCGTGGAATTGCCCATAACACCCAGCTCATTGATAACCTTGGTCACGTTGTCTACGCCAGCCGTCAGTTTTTCGACCAATTGCCTGTCCTGCAAGGTCGGAACTTCGCCGGTCAGTAACACCTGGCGGTTGTAGCTGGAAACATCCACATGGACCCGGTCCCCCAGGTTCTCGCTGATGCGGCTGCCGGCCTTGATCTCAATGCTGTTGTCTTCAATGACGGTGCCGGAGCTGCGGCGATCGGTTGCAACCATGGCGGACGTGACCACACCGCCCATCATCAGCGGTACGCAGCCGCCAAGCCCGAGCAGACTGCCCAGCAACGCCGACAGCAGCAGGGATTTCAGAACGGGACGTGTCATGCTGCGCCATCCTGATCGCCCAGCAACTGGGCATCAACCGCATCGCAAATGCAATGCAACGCCAGAATATGAACTTCCTGCACGCGCGCCGTACGTTCGTGCGGAACGCAAATATGGACATCGGTGTCGCGCAGGGCCAGATTCATCTTTCCGCCGCCGCGCCCCGTCAAGCCAATCACCACCATCTCACGTTCATGGGCTGCTTCAATGGCTGCCAGCACGTTGGCGGAGTTGCCGCTGGTGCTAATGGCCAGCAACACATCGCCGGGCTGACCGAGGGCGCGCACCTGACGCGAAAACACCACGTTGAAGTCGTAATCATTGGCGATAGCGGTCAGGATTGAGGTGTCGGTGGTGAGGGCAATCGCGGCCAGTTCGGGCCGTTCACGCTCAAAACGCCCGACAAACTCGGCAGAGAAATGCTGCGCATCGGCTGCGGAGCCGCCGTTGCCGCAGGCCAACACCTTGCCGCCACCAGTCACGCACGTAAGCACGGCTTGCACCGCCGCCGCTATCGGCTTTGTCAGGACTTCGGCCGCCTGGTATTTGAGGTCGGCACTTTCGATAAAGTGCTGTTGGATTCGTTGTTCTAGCATGCGCGAATGATACCCGCCCAAAGGCATCACCGCACCATTGGCGTAGTTACTGCCGTCAGGCAGCGTCAAATGCCGCCTGCAACCATTGCAATCCGTCGGGCTCCACCAGAACCACGTCGAACCGACAGGGCGGCACATTCGGCACACCGAGCAAAAAATGCTGTGCCGCGCGTACGATGCGGCGCTGTTTGTGCCAGCCGACGCTGGCGCCCGCACCACCGTGCTCTAGCGACATCCGCGCACGAACCTCAACAAACACCATGGTGGTATCGGGGCTGCGCATGATGAGATCAATTTCTCCACCTCCCCGCCCGGGCGTTCGATAATTGCGCTGCAGGAGTTGCATGCCCTGTTCTAATAAATAGTGCAGCGCCCGATTTTCTGCCGCATCACCGAGTTGTTTGGTGGTGCGGCTGTTTGTACCTGGAGAATAAGAATTCATGGCAAGCGTGTCTTTTACCTCGGCCCGAAGCGCAGCGCGCGAAGCCGCCGCAGCCCAGGATTATCCGCACGGAGCGCTGTATGTGGTTGCCACACCGATCGGCAACCTGGCCGACATCAGTTTGCGCGCACTGCATGTGCTGGAATTGGTTGACACCATTGCCTGTGAAGACACGCGCCACACGCAACAGATGTTGCGGGCCTACGGCATCGACAAGACGGCAAGCCAGTTGCTGGCCGTGCACCAGCACAATGAACTGGAAGCGTCCGATGGCGTCGTGCAACGGCTGCAAAACGGACAGCGCGTGGCCTATGTCAGCGATGCCGGAACACCCGGCATCAGTGACCCAGGCGCACGCTTGGTGGCGCGCGCTGGCGCACTCGGGTTGCGCTGCGTACCACTGCCTGGCGCCAGCAGTGTGACCTGCTTGCTGTCGGTGGCGGGACTGGTGGCCGACAGCGGCTTTGTGTTCCACGGTTTTTTGCCCAGCAAGACCAGCGAACGCGCCACGGCGGTACTGGCACTCAGCAGCGAAACGCGCGCCTGCGTGTTGCTTGAGGCGCCCCATCGCATCGAGGCACTGGCCGACGCACTGACCACGCTGACAACACGCAACGTGACATTGGGACGCGAATTGACCAAACAGTTTGAGGACATTGTCACGCTGCCAGCGCAGGACCTGCCGGCCTGGCTCGGTGCCGACAGCAATCGCTTGCGCGGTGAATTCGTGGTGGTGCTGCACCCTATCGCTGCAGCGACGGACATGACCGCAGACACGCGCGTGCTGGGTTTGCTGCTGGCGGAGCTACCACTCAAGTCGGCCGTTCGGCTGGCCGCAGACATTACCGGGCAACCACGCAACGCACTCTATGCGCAGGCGTTAAGCCTCAAAAACACGTGACTCCAACGACTTCAGGAAAATGCATGCGGTTGAGGCAAAGGCCAGTTTGACAACTCCGCCAAACGACACACCACCCACTGCGCTTCAGCGCGCGAAACCACGGCCGCGTCACCCTGGAGCCCCAGGTAGCAGCGTTGCAGCACATCACGCTCCGTGATGCCAAGACTGTGCAGCATCTGCTGCGCGGTCTCTACCAGCATGCTGGCCAAATCATCACACAAGGAGTAACGCTGCAAAATCTCAGCACGCGGGGCAGACGGCTTGCGCCCCGGCGCCGAAATAAACAGGGCGACAAAGGACTGCGGGACCTCGATCTGACAATCAATGGACACGCGCAATCCGGTATCGACGCTCAGCCCTTCTTGGCGTAAGCGCTGCACCAGCCAGAAGCAGAAACCTGCTTGCCAGCAAACAACGGGCAGGCACCCGCCTTGTCGCCAGCTTTACCCTGGAACAATGCACAGGTTCCGCACTTTTGACCCGCAGCGTAGTTGGGGTACTTGACCTTGTCGGACTTGGTGGCGTCCGAGTGGTAACCCAGCGAAACCGCTTGCGGATCGGTATCGGCCACGGCCGCAGCTTGCGCAAAAGCCTGGTTGGCAAGCAGCACGCCGCTGCCCAAACTGCACTGAACGATAAATTGACGACGATTTGACATTACGTTATTCCTTTGGGGTTATTCCCGTGCGGCAGTATAGCTAACCTCCTAGTGATCGCAACTGGAATTCACCACAAATTGACACTAATTGCACACAAGTTCACTATCATCCAGACTGCGCATGATCGACATCAACGGCAGCGTAGTTAGTGCCCCTCTGCATAACGCTGGCGAGGCTGTGGCAGACGGATCGGGAAGGGCTGATCACAGACCGCAGTGCGTGATGCAGCGGGTCCTTAGCCATTGCTGGTGTCGAGTAAATTGCTCTGGTATTTGCCGCGATGCAGCCCGTTGGGGCGTGCGGCAAATAGGTTTTCTAACGACAATATTTGGAGGAAGAACCATGACGATCCTGGTTGCTTATGTACCCAGTGCCGAAGGGCAAGCTGCGCTGGAGCAAGGCATAGCGTTCGCGAAGGAACGCAACGTTGCACTGATTGTTGTCAATGCCACCCCGGGCGGCAGTGGCGAAGACCCTTCGCGCGCCGATGTGCTGGATGTGGAACGCGTCGAAAACATCCTGTCAGCGACTGGGCTCCAGACCACGTTCAAGCAGTTTGTGCGTGGCCGCGGGGCCGTGGAAGAAATATCCGATTTGGTCCACAGTCAGCACGTTTCGCTACTGGTCATCGGTCTGCGTAGACGCTCCGCTGTTGGCAAGTTGCTGTTGGGCAGTGTGGCGCAGGAAATCCTGCTGACCATCTCCTGCCCCATCCTCGCCGTCAAGGCCGACTGAACTGGATCAGACTACGGCCCCGTCGGCACCTGCCAGGGGCGGTTGCAGCAGGCTTTAAACACTACGCCCATGACCCATCTCGCGCCCACCATGGCTGGCGTCAACGCGGCCTGTCTTTCGTACTATCCGGCACTGGCCAGCGTACAACCGGCGATCGACACACTGGCACTTCACACCAGTTACTTCTCGATCCCGGCAGGACATGTCCTGTTTGAGGAAAATACATCCTGCCTTGGCTTTCCGCTTTTGCTCGAAGGGGAGATCAAGGTTTCACGCAGCTCTGGCGATGGTCGCTCCATCGAGTTGTACCGACTGGTTCCCGGTGATATCTGTCTGATATCCAGCGCTTGCCTGTTCCGCAGCCAGCCTCTGTCGGGCCGCGCTATCTCCACCCGTCCCAGCGTGCTGCGCCTGATCGATGCGTCCCATTTTTCGCAATGGCTGAACAATGCCGCATTTCGTGACAACATTCTGGGACTGTTTGCGGAACGTTTGTCCGATCTGACCGCGCTGGTGGACGCGGTGGCGTTTGCGCGCCTTGACCAGCGTCTGGCCAACGCGCTACTGGGACGGGGCAGCGAAATTTCCGTAACGCACCAGGCACTGGCTGAGGAGTTGGGTACGGTTCGTGAAATAGTGACCCGTTTACTCAAACGCTTTGAACGCGAGGGCTGGATTACGCTTGCCCGCGAACGCATCGGCATTACCAACAGCGCAGCGCTGCGCGCGCGCGCCGCCGGTCTGTGACCTGAGTCACCGACACCACACCGGCGCCGATGGCCTACTTCAGTTGTTAGCCCCATTTAACCCGTAACTACTACTGAGGTATCTATGAAACGCAATGTTGGAATGACCGACCGTATTGTCCGCATCCTGTCTGGCCTAGTGCTGACAGCACTCGCCGCCACCGGCAACCTGGGACCGTGGGCCTGGCTGGGTGTAGTGCCGCTGGCTACCGGCCTGATCGGCTGGTGCCCGCCCTACGCCATCTTCGGCTTTTCAAGCTGCTCAACGCGATCCTAGCCGAAATAGCATGGTTCGGCCGCCGCGTGGCGAACCATGCATAATTTCAGGCACGCTGGTCATCGCCAGCAACATAAAAAACCATGGACGCGTCGAACTACTGGATATGGTGGATTGTTGGATCCGTACTATCACTGGTGCTGATCGCCTATTTGTTGCTGGAGTACATCGCCTGGCTGGAGCGTACGCAAGTGGTCGCGGTTCCGGCCGGGCTGCGTTTTGTCGCGCGCGCCCTGCAGGTGGAAATGCAGCGCGGCAAAAAGCGGGTGATCGTTCAGGCGCAACGTGGCCACTACAACCAGCAGGCACGCAATGGCGTTCCGGCCCTTGAAAAAACCGGCGCCCTGACCGCCACCTTTGAAGCCCAGGGACTGCGCTTTTCATCCACGCCCGAAATGAACCCGGGCACCGGCAAGGATGCACCGCATCCCAGTGGGCTCTATACGCTGGCGTTTAACAGCACCGAAGACCAATCCAGCCTGCGCATCGAACGCGTGCCCAGTGCCGTCGCCGCCGATTTTGAGCATTTTTCCCAGCAAGTGGTCCTCTGGATTGAGCGACTGGAAGCCCGCAAGGCGGAACAGGATCAAGCGGCCGCCGCAGCGGCTGCCGCAGCGGCGGCAACGGCGGCGGCGGCCAGTCAACAAAGCAATCCATCCGTTGAACTAACCGCCGATGCCCAAGTAGCCGCATGGCGCAAGCGCGCTGGGTTCAGCGGAACATCCAGTGAGATCGGACTCGACGACAAAGGCCGCGTGAGTTGGTTTGTAGATCTTGACCCCACCGGTCGCATCACCCTGCACTCCAACAGCCGCACGGTTCACACGACGCTGCAGGGAGCCGAATTCATTTCGTTGGGCGGCGAGCTGGAAGTGGCGGTTCGTGACGAATTCTGGAGTGAAGAGCACCACACGCTCGCGCGCTTTCGCATTCTCAAAGGACGCTCACCCGATGAGCGGCGCGCCTGGAAAGAGCGCCTGGAATTGCTGCGCAATCAACTAGAAGCCCAGTCACACGCACGGCACGCGACGCACTAGAGCGTAAGCGAACTCACGCGCACTGCACTTCCAGCGCAAAAACATGGTGCGGATCCAGCACGCGCTGCAGCATCTGCGGCCAGAGCGTGGCAACAAAGACGTGGCTGACCCATTCACGCGCCAGACGCTCCCCGCGGCGATCATCGACACACGCCAGGCTGATACAGGCAAAGGCTCCACCGCCGTCATCAACACTGAGGTAGAAATTATTGCGCGCCTGCTGTACGGCCTGTTCAAGCACCGGCGCCGCCAGCGCGCGCCAGGCCATGGAGAATCGTTCGTAATAGTGCGCGGTTCCTGCACGCCAGACGTCGGCTGCGTAGAAATTCCACACGCCATGCTGTTCGACAATAAAGCCCCAGGAAAATTCATACACGCGCGCGGCTTTGCCCATGCTCGGCAGTTCCCGCTGCACATCCAACCGGCCCATGAATTCCCGCACCAACGGACCCTGGCCTGACGTTTCCCCTCGCAGAAAGCGCGCCAGTTCGTCCGGCGCAACCCCATAACGGCTGCCACTACAACGCCCGGGCTGCGCCAGCCGTCCCATCAAATCGTGGGTGGCATCGTGCGCCATGACCATGTCACGCAACACTTCAAGAACGTGACGCCGCCCGGCAACCGTTTCTATTTCGTCCAGAATGGCAGAAAAATGCGCCTCGTCCAACACCGCCTTGCGCCGCGCATCCAATAAGAGCCGAAGCAAACCGGCGCGGTTTGCCTGATCCATCGCATACGCCCCCATACCACCCGCAAACGCGTGCAGATGCTCGCAATGCATATCAGCCGTGGTGGCGTCGAGCAACAGGTCGCCCGAGCCTACATCGTGGCAGGCCATGGCCTGATAAATTCGCAAGAAGTCGGCATTGCTGGTGTCTGTCATGGTGTCCTCCGCGCGTTAATCTGGTGCGCCTCCGTGGATCACGGGGGGGTCAGACTTGCATACGCAAAGATCGGGCCAACGCGCTGAACGGCTGCGGAACCGATCAGCGTGCCGTCCAGGCGAAGAACGCGAACGACGCGTATCGGCCGACAATCATCAGTGTTTTTGACGGATAACAAAGGCCCGCTTTTCATCTTCGTCATAGAAGTAGGCACGGTCACCATTGCGCCAGGTGCCAAGCCAAAGCATGTTGGCCGTAATGGCCTCGTGGTCGCTGCGGCTGAATGGCCGCTCATAGCTGGTTACCACGCCACGGTAGATTTCCTTCGCATTCTCGAGGGCGGTCTTGATCGCAGGTCCACTGAAATCGCCTTTGGTGGCGAACAGGGCGCGCATCAGAATTTGCACAGCGTCATATGTCTGGGCCGCCGACATCATGGAGCCCATAGGCCGCTCTTGCGAGTGTTTGGCATAGGCCGTTAGAAAGGCACTGTTGCGCTCAAGACGGCGATTCGGCACCACCGTTTGAACCATCTCCACGCCTTCTACTTTGCCTGCGGATGCAATGTAAGCAGACGCACTGGACAGGTTCCAGTCACCCATCAAAGGTACGGACCAGTGCGCGGCAGCACGACTGGCTGCAATGACACCATGTTCGGCGCCCAAAGTGCAACTCACCAGGCCATCGATGCCCGCGGCCTTCAGGGCAAGGATTTCCTTGTCCAGATTTTTAACGCCCGCATCGAACCGGACCACGGTTTTGGGCTTAAGCCCCGCATGCGCCATGGCCGTTTGCAGTTCACTCAGGGCAATGTCACCGTAGGGCGTGTTGTCCACCAGCAACGCCACTTTGCGCATTGTGGATTTTTTTAGTTCATTCACCAGAAATCGCACCTGAAGCAGAGAACTGGCTGAGGTCCTGAAGACGTAGCTCGTCGCAGCAGGATATTTGGCGGTGATGGTCGCCCCGGTTGCACAAGAGACAATGAAAGGATGCTTGTTTGCCTGATAAAAATCGGCAACCCGTTCGCCTACCGCCGTACTACAAACACCCACGGTGCCAACCGCGCCCGCACGCTGCAAAATATCTTGCGCCGCCTTGTAGCCGATGTCCGGATTGCCCACGTCATCGTGAATCACCAGCTCGACTGGGCGTCCAAGATAACCGCCAACGGAATTAATTTCTTCGACGGCAACCTGTGCACCGATCAGTGCGCTGTTGGAAATATCCTGTGCCGAACCCGTCAACGAAAGAATCAGGCCGATGCGAATCGGTACCGGCGGCGTGGCCATCGCCGACCCCCATGATAAATACAGGGGCACCGCAGCAACCGTCGCACGAAACACACGTAGCAGCCACGAATAGGCACGCGATCGATGGGTCAATTTACGCTCCAGACATTTAGATTGCAAAGGTCTGGAGCGATCACTTCACTGGGGCGCAACCCCAAACCATTTCACTGTGACTATGAAATACTTCGGATAGCGGTGAATTTCGTTTTGTCCATTTCCAGGCAATTCGCCCCCCACGTCGCATTTCACCAACGTTAAAGGACCCTCTGCATAACTCCGGCGAGTCTGTGGCAGCCGGATCGGGATGGGCTGCAAGGCGTCTTTTTGAAGCCAATAGCTGGGCTATTGGTGAGAAAAGCAACGCAGCAGAGCGCCCGAGCCCGACTGATCACGGACCGCAGGGAGTTATGCAGAGGGTCCTACAAGGACCCATAAAAGCGCGCAACCCAATCCATTCGCAGCGACCAGCAACC
>Ga0316222_1000379_pt1 | contig 70088 bp, 57 predicted proteins | sample TBH18011metaG_FD_206008 | JGI IMG/M metagenome (GOLD analysis project Ga0316222, IMG submission 206008) | Freshwater microbial communities from Trout Bog Lake, Wisconsin, USA - TBH18011 | ecosystem: Environmental > Aquatic > Freshwater > Lake > Hypolimnion/Profundal zone | place: USA: Wisconsin... | reverse complement strand
GCTTTTTGCATTCTGCGATCAATCTGGGAAACCAACAAACTTCAAAACAGGAATCCTTTCGATACCTTCCGCTTCGCGTTTGCGGCCTGAGTAGTTACCTTTAAATTAGGTGTAGAAGAGGATGTTTTAACCAGGCTTTTCGGTAATATTTCGCTGATTTTCGTCAAACGCAGAAATAAAATAAAACAAGCCATCTCTTTAATCAGAGCCAGTGTATCCCAGCAATGGACTTCGCTTGATACCCCGGATCATATGGCCATCCAAACACTGGAAGCGCTGGATGACAAAATATTATTTGAAATGATTTTTGTCCGCATGGCTGAAATCCAACGTGAGGAATATGCTATAGAGCGTTATTTGACTCAATACTTCTCCGGTCTGTATTTTGAAGTCATTTACGAAGACTATATTGCCGACAGAAAAGCATCCGTTGCTGCAATCGCGAAATTTTTAAACTTTCCGTTAACCGGTGAAATTATGCTGAGCTGTAAGCTCGAAGCGCAGGCGAACGCATGGAGTTTGGCGTTGGCGAATAGATTTGAGAAATGGCTGTATTCCGAAAAATACATGGTTAAATCAGAAACCGGTGTGCTTGTAACGTAAGTATTTAGCGTAAGCTGCGCACATCCTATAACACTACGCCAATAATGCTTCAATTTGTTTCAACCAAGCATCAAATAATAAGCATTCTTTTCGAATAGCATCCAAACCGATTTCTAAAGCCGCTAAAGTACCATGCAATGGCTTTTCATATTCAGGAAAGAGCTTGATGATTCGCTTACTAGGCGCCGTTTCGCAACTGTTGTTAATATGTTCAGGAGTAGTGAACTTTATACGAATGTCGGCAAGATTATTTTTCAACCGTTGCTGATTGATCCCATCGGCGAAAGCCTTGGTGTCGCTAAACAATAACCCTTCAAACTCGTACATTTGCACATACGGAATAAAACGACGCAAAGGCTCTGCACCTAAGTCTGATTGCAACTTAGCAGAAAACCCACTTAATAAACAACCCGCCTTTTCAGTAATATTACTTTTTTCGTTTGCCGCTTGCTTCCCAGGAAAATCTTCACGGGAACCATAGAAATCGAAAAACGTGGTGCAGTAAGATGTTTTATCGCGAAGCAGCAAATTCTGTAGATGTTTAAATAAACGCTGATAACTTACATTTCCACCAATCGAGATAGGGATTAATGAGATGTCTTTTGGATTAAACCAAGCAGAGACGACATCTTTGATAAACATTTCCTCGGTTGGGCCTTCGCAAATCACATACATGCGTATCATTTTGCAGGTCTCCCGCCGAGTATATTTTTTTCCCAGAGTTCACTCACGGAATAGTCTTCCAACCAAGCTGTAAATTCTTGTTCATTATGCCGTTTAAAAACAGTCGCCCCCTGCTCGCGCTCCACAACGATTAAATCATTGATTGAAAACTGATTAACCAAAGACACCGACTGGGTAGAAACGATCACTTGCATCCGCTGCGAAGCCGAACGTAATAAGGCGCCTAATAAAGTAATTGCATAAGGATGTAAACCTAATTCCGGCTCATCAATAATAATGGTTGATGGCGCATCCGGCTGCAGCAGTGCCGTCACTAGACAAATAAAACGGATAGAACCATCCGAGAGCTGGCTAGGCCATAGTGGATAATCACTATCTCGCTGCCGCCAAAGTAAACTGATTTGCTCTTCACCGGTTTTTAGGCTTCTGGGTTTTAATTCAAAATCATCAAAAAATGGGATAGCCAATCGTATAGTTTTGCAAATTTGTTGATAAATATCAGGGGTTTCTTTGCTCAATCGATATAAAAACGCTGCTAAATTTGATGCATCAGAACGTAGATAGTCATTATCATGCACGGCCCCCAGGCGCTTTACACCTGCTGTTTCACTGGTATCGTGGAAATGATATACCTTCCAGCTTGCGATGGCACCATAGCAATATTTCGGAAACCCTTTTTGATAATCCAACTCATTTTGTAATTTAACTCTTGATTCTTTATGACCTGAACCTAGTTTTACTGTACGGACTGGAGTAATGGAGTTATCCTGATACGCTTCACCGGCAAATACAAAACCGCCATCAACCGTGGGTTCTAATAGAAAGTCATAAATTTTAGATGCAAACCATAGGGTTGATTCGATTCTATGGGTTTCTTTTATGCCAAAGCTAACAATTCGATCAGCCGAACCCTGTTGAGCAGTCCATATTTGCAAGCGTCCTTCCAGTAACTCGCCTAACATACCAAAGTAGGATACGAAATTACTTTTCCCCGCCCCATTGGCGCCAATTAACACATTCAAAGAATGTAATTTAAAACGATCTAAGTTTTTAATTGACTTAAATCCCTTAATGGTTAGCATACCAAGTGGGTTTTTGATTATCATGATGTTTTTGCGATCAATTTGGTAAAAGCTTTCCAAAACTACCGAGTGCTAGCGAGATTAGCGTAGGTACCCGCGCTAATAACACACACTAGCTATTGCCGTTTAACATTGCTGTAATAACTGGCAATATTGTCAATATCGTTATCGCTCAAAGAACCAGCCACCGCATTCATAATATCGGAAACCCGAGTCTTATCGCGATACTGCTTCAAAGCGGTTTTTAAATAATCGGCATTGCGCCCGGCCAGTGGCGGAAACGGCGCATCGGCACTGGGAGTAACAATGCCGTGACATTGTGAACAAACCGCCGCAGCTTTCTCATGTCCGGCATAAGGACTGGCCGCCCAGCTATTGCCTACCGACAATAGTCCACTGAAAAACAAGGTAAAGTAAATTAACTTTTTCATTTGCCCTGCCCTATTTCATCAGGCGACAAACCGCGAGTCATGTATTTAATCCGACCACGTGAAAATATGCCGGCCGGACTCTCCATGGCTACGCTGGCCACTTTCTGCAAAGAATTGGCATCGTAGACCACCACTTCATCACCGCTATAACCGGCGCTAATATATAGGAATTTACCGTCGGCGCTGTATTCCGGGAAATAAGCATGACCGCCGACATCCAGAGTTTTAACCACTTCCAGAGTTTTCTTGTCAATCAGCTGCACGGTGCGCGCTCGTCTGTCTTTGCTGATAATATCCACCGCCACATACGGGGCATTGGCGTGAGCAGCAGGCGATTCCGTACCACCGGCCACCGGAATTTGCTTGACTACTTCCATGCTGTCCAAATCCCAAACGCTGACCACGGTTTTATCGCAATCACCAAAGTTAGTGCCGAAACCCAAGGTACGACCATCCACCACCACCGCCGAACCGCCGCCGACATGCGGTACGCAACCGGCCGGCAGTTTTTTGATGATTTCACGTTTTTCCAAATCAATCGCCGCCACTATGCTGTCGTCATAAGAGGCGATCATCAGTTTTTTGCCGCCATGCGTTAAGAAGGCGTCATGCAAATGCCGGCCGACTTTTTCGATACGAGTGACCGGAAAGTCGTCTTTTAAATCGACCACCCAAACTTGTCCGGCATTTTCTAGAGCAATGGCAAAAATATCGGCATAAGGGGTGCCGATAATCATGCCGGAATCAGAGGAAACGTGTTTACCGTCAGGGTCTATGCCTTCCAGCTCAAAAGATTTTAAAGGCTCCAGGGTATCGGCATCCAGTATCGTGGCATTATGCGGCACAAAAGAGCCGGCCATCAGGTATTTGCCGTCGCGGGAAACGCCGATGCCCGGCCCGTTATAACCGGTTTTAACGCTACGCACCGCTTGCATGGAATATAAATCGATCTTGAATATTTCTGCGGTATCGGTTTTTACATAGGCCCAGCGCGGAAAAGCCGGGTTGAATTCAATAATATGTGCCGCTGTACCGGTGGCCACTTCTCCGACTTTTTGATGGGTTTTGCTATTGATAAACACCGCTTTGGAACCTAAGCCACGACCATATTTGCCACGCGCCGCCACACCGATCAGATTGGTGATGTCGTCAATCTGGTAGTTTGGTTTAGTCGGCAATGTGCTTTCATCTTTAACATAAACTTTGAGTGAGTTTTTGGTATCCGCCAGCGTCCAAGCGGGGTTAGCTTGTTTAGGCGTGGCTTGCAGATGCTTAATCACACCGCGAATCTCGTCATCCGCCAATTTACCGTAGAACGGCGGCATCAGGGTATCGAAGCTGCCGGTCATGACTATAGTGCGTAAAGCGGTAGGACTGCGGCCTTTTAATTTCTCGGCATTTAAAGCCGGGGCCAGATAGCCGCCATAATCGGCGCCGTGACAACTGGCGCAATTGTCTTGATAGAGTTGATTCATATCTGCCGTTTTGGCCAATGCCGCCCCGGAACACACCGTTACAGAAATTGCAGCGGCTAATACAGATTGATGCAGTTTTGTTATTATTTTCATTTATAATGCCTGTCATCCGTTTGAAAAAAGTATCGATAGCATATTAGGGTAGCTCTAAAAATTCAATTTTCTCGGCCAGACCAGGTGCAAACAAAAAGACTTGATACATATATAGATGATATATAAAGTATAATTTTTTGTTTACAACAATGTATGGCAACGATTTTTAGCTTTTTAGCAGCGCCCATTAGGCAATTTTCGGAAAAAATGGTTAGATAAGCGGCGACGTGCCCATGAGCGAAAACTTGATTTGCTGTTAACTGAACCATGCCATCACCAAACGCACTGTCCTCGGAATTGATCTTTCGCCGCAATCGTACGATTTTGCACTATGGCGTGTTGATCACCATCGTGATCATTATCATCGCCACCCTGACGGCGCTTGATCACCTTTATCAGGAAATTGAAAAAAAAACCACTATTTCCAACCAAAATTTGGTCAAAACGCTGGAATTATCAATTGAAGGCCTAATCGATAGAATTGATATAGCGATACTGGCCTCAACCGACGAAATCAGCCGACAATTGGCGACCGGCCATGTTGATACTCAGTCCATCATCCGTCATTTTCAAGAACAAACCGATAGACTGCATGAGGTATCGTATATTCGCGGTACCGACGAAGCCGGCAATGTCATCTACGGGCCTGGGGTGCTGAGCCCACCGATCAATAATGCCGACCGGGATTATTACATTGAGCACCATGATCATCCCGATTTGGGGTTAATGCTGAGTAAACCGATTATTTCAAGATTTAATCAACAATGGGTATGGCTGATTTCCCGGCGCATTAAAAAACCGGATGGCTCGTTTGGCGGCGTGGTTTTTTGCGCCATTCTGATCGATCAGATAACCGAGATGTTTTCCCGCATCCAATTAAGCGGTGATGACTCGATTACCTTGCGGAACGACAATTTAGAACTGATTGCCCGCTATCCGCCTTTCCCCGGTACTAATATCCTGCCCGGCGACAATACATCGCTCTCTGAACCGTTTAAAGCCGCTTTGCTGCAAAACAAACAAGAAGGCGCTTACACCAGCGGCGCTACCAGTAACGATGGCATCAGCCGCTCACATTACTTCCGCCGTAATGCCAAATATGGATTTATTATCAATGTCGGCATCGGCGATAAAAGCATCCAGACCGAGTGGCGCAAGCAATCGGTGATGTTGATTGGTTTTGCAATCACGCTATCGATAGCGCTGCTGATTTTGTCAAAATTGATCAGCCGCGCCTGGGTGATGCAGGAAAAAATACTGGCATCACTCAATGAAGCGCAGGAAATTGCCCAAATCGGCAGCTATATTTATAATCTGCGCGATGACAGTTGGACCAGTTCCGTCATTCTTGATCAAATTTTCGGTATCGGTAGTAGCTATCCCCGCGATAGCCGGCATTGGCTGGCTTTGGTCGCGACCGAATCCCGCGCGGCAATGAACGATTATTTAACCGTGATAATCCAGCAACGCTTACCGTTTGATCGTGAGTACCGCATCGTTCGCTATCACGACGGTCAGGAACGCTGGGTGCACGGCCGAGGCACACTGCATACCGATAAACAAGGCAAGCCATTAGCATTGATCGGCACCATCCAGGATATTACCGAACAAAAACGGGTGGAATTGGCGCTGATAGCCAGCGAAGCGCGCTATCGGGCTATGATAGAAACCATTGTGGTGCCGATTGCCCTCAACGACGATTCCGGCAACATTACCTTTGTCAATAAAGCCTTTGTGCAAACACTGGGATACACGCACGAGCAGTTGCCAAGCCTGGCGCACTGGTGGCCGTTGGCCTACCCTAATCCTGAATACCGGCAATGGGTCAGTGAGCAGTGGCAGCAACGTATAGAACAAGCCAAACGCAACAACACCCCGTTTGACCCCATAGAAGCTAATGTTTGCTGCGGCGATGGCTTGATGCGCACCTTTATCATCGGTGCCTCGCCGTTAGAAAAAGCCTTTTCCGGTACGCATCTGGTGACACTATTCGACATCACCGAACGGAAATTGGCTGAGAAAGAGCAGCGCATTGCCGCGATAGCTTTTGAGGCTCAGGAAGGCATGATGATAACCGATGCCCATAACAAAATTCTAAGAGTAAACAAAGCCTATACCGAAATTACCGGGTATACGGCAAAAGAAGTGATCGGCAAAAACCCCCGCCTGCTGCAATCGGGCCGACATGATGCGGCATTTTATGCCGCGCTCTGGCAAAGCTTGCATAACACCGGCAGTTGGGCTAACGAAATTTGGAATCGCCGTAAATCGGGTGAAATTTATCCGGCGTTTATGAGCATTACCACAGTGAAAGATCATGCCGGCGCCATTACGAATTATGTCGCCACTTTCAATGACATCACGCTCAGCAAGGCTGCCGCCGAAGAAATTGAACGCTTGGCCTTTTTTGATCCGCTGACCGGCCTGCCAAACCGTAGATTACTGCAAGACCGCTTAAAGCCGGCCTTGGCGGCTAGCCAACGGCATGACAAACATGGCGCATTGTTATTTCTTGATCTGGATAATTTCAAGACTCTTAACGATAGCGTCGGTCATGATATGGGTGACACCCTATTACAACAAGTAGCTAACCGGATTTTGGAAAGCGTCCGCGCAGCCGATACCGTTGCCCGCTTAGGGGGTGATGAATTTGTCGTGATGCTGGAAGACTTGAGTGAAAACACCTTTGAAGCCATTGCCCAGACGCAAACCATTGCCAATAAAATACTCTCGGTGCTTAACAAACCCTTTCAGCTCGGCAGTCATGAGTATCAAAATACCTCCAGTATTGGCGCGACATTGTTTAAAGGCCACGAGCAATCCATTGATGAGTTGATGAAGCAAGCGGATATTGCCATGTATCAAGCCAAAGCAGCCGGCCATAATACCCTGCGCTTTTTTGCCCCGCAAATGCAGGCTAACATCACCGCTCGAGTCGCCATGGAAACTGATTTGCGGCTAGGCATAGCCGAAAGCCAGTTCAAGGTTTATTATCAAGCGCAAGTGGCTCAAAATGGTGTCATTTTAGGCGCAGAAGCGCTGATCCGTTGGTCTCATCCTTTACGGGGCCTGGTTTCGCCGACAGAATTCATTGCCCTGGCCGAAGGCAACGGCTTGATACTGCCGATAGGCAAATGGGTGCTTGATACAGCCTGTATCCAGATCAAAGCCTGGGAATATCACAACCATACCCGGCATTTGCAATTGGCCGTCAATGTCAGCGCTCGGCAATTTCGTCAACCTGACTTTGTAGAACAGGTGCAGCAAATTATTTTGCAGCGTGCGATCAACCCCAATCGCCTCAAACTGGAACTCACCGAAACCATGGTGCTGGACGACATTGAAGACACGGTGTTAAAAATGTACGCCCTCAGAGCGATTGGCGTCCGTTTTTCCATGGATGATTTCGGCACCGGTTATTCATCGCTGTCCAGCTTAAAAAAACTGCCTATTGATCAGCTGAAAATTGATCAGAGTTTTGTTCAGGATATCGCCATTGATCCAGACGATACCGTGATTGTGCAAACTATTATCGCCATGGCCAATCAATTGGGCATGGAAGTGATTGCGGAAGGCGTGGAAACCGAACAGCAACGCCTGTTTCTGGAACAGCACGGCTGTTTAATTTATCAAGGTTATTTATTCAGCAAACCGGTGCCGGTGGCGGAATTTGAGGCGTTGTTGCAACAGTTTTAAAGAAATTGACCGTTTTTTACTCCTAATGATGTTGCATAACCCTTTCTACAACATTGCTGTTATCCACTGGGTTTGTGGATAACATTCTAGAGAAATCAGCTAACAAGATTTAAGCCCGCGCTTCACGCATCACCCGTTTCATATCGCGCACGGCTTGATCCAAACCGCTAAACATGGCTTGGGCAATTAAGGAATGACCGATATTGAGTTCCACGATCTGCGCTATCCGGCAAATGGCTTCTACGTTAAACAAATTTAAGCCGTGTCCGGCATTAACCTGCAAGCCGGCGGCGTGGGCGTATTCGGCGGCTTGGCGTATGCGCTGCAACTCTTGCTGCTGCTCGACTTTGCCGGCAGCATCGGCATAACGGCCGGTATGCAGTTCTATCACCGGCGCTCCGGCTTTTATCGCCGCGTCTATCTGTCTTAATTCAGGGTCGATAAACAACGACACCTCTATGCCGGCCTCGGCCAGAGTTTGACAGGCAGCGCGCATTTTGTCCGGCGAACCGGCTACATCCAAGCCGCCCTCAGTGGTGAGTTCTTCACGGCGTTCCGGCACCAGACAACAAGCATAGGGCTTAGTTTGTACGGCTATCGCTATCATCGCGTCCGTCACTGCCATTTCTAAATTCAAGCGGGTTTGCAGCAGTTCTTTCAGCAAATGAATATCTCTATCCTGGATATGCCGGCGATCTTCACGCAAATGCGCGGTAATGCCGTCGGCGCCGGCCAATTCCGCCACCAAGGCGGCCTGCACCGGATCAGGGTAACGGGTGCCGCGCGCTTGTCGCACGGTGGCTATGTGATCGATATTAACCCCTAAGAGGATAATTTGTTTTTCCATATTTAATTAACCTTTAATTTTAGCACGATGGCTGTGCCGATGCGGCTGGCTTATCAATCGCGGAAGATGCACTTCACGCTGTTCAACTCGTCCTATAATGCATTGTTTTAAATTAAAAACCAACAAAACCAACACTTATCAAAAACGGTAGGATGTGCCAACCAACGGGCGGCGCATCATTTTAAGCCCAATTCCCGGCAAGGTGGTCTAATTACTTTGCCGATAAAGCCTGTGCCCAGCCTACGCGGCTAACTATCCAATAACCCTTCCGAGGTTTCCGCTTGAAAAATTTGCTGCGTCCAATGTTCTATTTGTTCCGGGCTGGCTTGGCTGATTTTAGCCTGTAAGGCTTGGCTTACCACACCGAATTTAGTGTTGAGTAATAACATAAACAATTTGGCCGCTTCTTCCTGACGGCCTTGTTGTAAGCCTTTCACAACGCCTTGGTTTTCCCATTCAATCGTCCACTTTTTCACTGTTTCTGCCAACATGGTTTCTACCTCGCGAAGATCATTAAATTCTGTCAACTGACTGTCCGGCATTTTTCTGGGCAACAGCACCCGATTCAGCCAAACGGTAAACGCTCGCCTTAAACTGGTCTGTTCTGCCGCGCTTAACCATTCCAACAGATGTCGCAATACTGTTTGAATATCCTGCTCGGTTCGGCTGTTTTCCAATTGAAACAAGGCGGCCACCAAATTTTTAAGGCCACTTAGGTCTTCAACAGCAAAACAGCCCTCATCCAGCAACAGGAAACTCAGTTGCGGACGATATTTTTCTAGACCTGCCGGCGCCGGCTGTATCAGTTTATCCAGCGCCAACGGCGCTTGCCAGCGGCGTTCACCATTATAAAGCACCAACGGCAGTACCGGCGGCAACAAATGCGGCTTACCCAGCTTTTCGGTACGAATCAGGTCTTGGTATAAAAGCGCCAAATACCCCATCATCCGCACCGCCATAAAATGATCGACTGTCGATTGAAACTCCAGCAGCAGGTAAACGTACAGCCATTCCTTTCCCCAGCGGATGCGCCAGATTAAATCATCTTCTCTATCCCGCAGATCATCACTCACATAGCTGCCGCTGACTTTCTCCAATGTAGAAAAGTCGCACTGCTCCACCCAGGCTTCTTTGACAAAACCTTTCAGCAAATCTTCGACCATTTCCGGGTGAGAAAACAGCAATTTATAACTGTTATCGTGCGACATACGCTAAAACAAGGCAAAAGGGGTTTTAACATCCAAAAAGCGCATGATTACTCGACTGACTATGGCGGGAATATAGAAATTATGGCATGGCAATGGAGTTGCTTCAAGCCATGAGGCCAGTAGGATGGGTTGCGCATCACGGTAAATTTGTTCTAGACCCCAAAACCACACAGAATCAGTCCAGGTGGGCATTGATGCATAACCGCATCCGGGTAACGAGACCGCCACCCGGCACAATCAAACCCAAAATTAATCAAGCCACCAATTTAAAATCCGCCAAACTTAAATCCGCCGGATGGCTACCCACCCCCACCACGGCAATTTCCACCGCCGCCACGCTGTTGCCGGAACCGTGAGCATCGTAATACAAACCGCCGTTACCGGCGTTGCAAAAACAAGCAACCCTGTCGGGTGAACTTTTTATTGTTTACGGCGTATAATTTAGCGATGGAATACGAATGGGATGAAAATAAGGCATCAGCCAATCTGTCTAAACACGGCGTTTCGTTTGAAGAAGCGAAAACGGTTTTTTATGACCCCTTGTTTGTGGATTTTTACGACCCTGATCATTCCTATGGTGAACATCGCTTCATCCTTCTTGGTGAATCGGTACAAAGGCGGTTATTGTTTGTTTCTTATATGGAACGTAACAATGCCATTCGATTGATTAGCGCAAGAGAAGCAACCCCTACTGAGCAGAAAGCCTATGAACAAGATTAAAAAAGAAGATGAATTGCGATCAGAGTATGATCTGCAAAGTTTGCAGGTAAGAAAACTGGGCACTGAACGTAAAAGGTTCGGTAACGTTGTGCGCTTGGAACCCGATGTAATTGCCGCATTTCCAAATGCTGAAGCGGTTAATGAAGCATTGCGATATTTAATTAAGATTGCTAAACAGACTCGTTTAACCCAAAGCACCACTGGACACAGCCCGCTTTAATTTGATTCGCCTTAATTCTACTTTTTGAGTGCATAGGGCGGGTTAGCATTGCGTAACCGGGAAAGCCTTTACAAAGCCTTGGTTCCCGGCGCTAAACCTGGATTTGATACAATTTTGAAAGTAATTAAGGCTTTTGGCATCAGGCTTCATGTTGAGACAGTTTGAGCCCTGTAGGGTAGGCACAGGCTTTTTTGTGCCCACGCGCGGTAGCGGATAACCCTCAAATCGGGCCAAATCACACAAAATCAAAATAAAACAAAATCTTGCTGTAGACTCGGCGAGTTTTAAGACCTTTGTCCATCCTACCGGATTTGCAGCAGCTCTTTCAGCAAATGAATATCTCTATCTTAAATATACCGCCGGTCTTCGCGTAGCGGAAGCGAAAGATGCGCTTCACGCTGTCGGTAAATAATTACAAGTATTTAATAATTTTCGCCAGCACTTCTCGGCTTTTTAAAGCTTTGCCGTATAAATGCACGTCCAGCATTTTTCGGGTTAACTGTTTGGCTTCTGCTAATGCCGTAGCGCTAAGCAACTCTCCAGCCGCCATACTTAATAAAGTGCTGCCGCTAACCGGGCCGTCGGCATCGGCTATGATGCCAAAGTCGGCAACAAAATTATAGCGCAGCGCGGGGTTTACTAAAGTCTGGGCATTAACATCAAACTCTAACTGCACCCCATAACCTGCCGCCTGCAATAGATCGAGTTCAAAATAGCGCAGGCTTTGTTCTATGCCGTCAGGCTGCAATAAGCCTTGCAAACAGGCTTGATAACGCTTAAACAACTCGGGGTGCGGATCATCCCGGTGTAAAAACTTTTGCACCAGCTCGTTGACATAAAACCCGCAATATAAAGCAAGCCCCTGCAAGGCATAGTTAACGACAAATTCAACTTGCGTTAAGGTTTTCAGTCCATGCTTATTCAGATAGGAAATGCTTAACTGCGAAAATGGCTGTAATAGCCCGGCTGTTTTGGATTTTTGCTGACGGACGCCTTTGGCGATGACAGCTATTACACCATAATCCTGGGTAAAAACCTCTAAGATCAGACTGGTTTCCCGATAAGGCCTGTGGTGTAAAATCAATGCCGGCTGCAAGTAGACGACGGCATCCATCACTCATACGCTGCTGTCGTAAAACCCTAAACTTTGGATGGCGCGTTCGTTATCCGACCAGCCTTTCTTAACCTTAACCCATAATTGCAGATAGACTTTTTGACCTATCAGTTTTTCAATATCCGCCCGCGCTTCACTGCCGACTTTTTTAAGCATTTCGCCTTGACTGCCGATCACTATGCTTTTTTGGCTGCTGCGCTCTACCCAGATAGTGGCATAAATTTTACTCAGCTCAGGAAACTCTTCATAGCGTTCTATTTCCACAGTCAACGCATAGGGTAATTCATCCCCCAGCCGACGAGTCAGCTTTTCTCTGACGATTTCGGCGGCAAAAAATCGCTCGCTACGGTCGGTAATCTGATCTTCAGGGAAAATCAGCTCGGCTTCCGGCAATAAGGCCATGATTTGTTGTTCCAGTAACGCCAGATTGGTGTTTTTTAATGCCGACACCGGCACAATTTCCTGGAAGGGATATTTTTGCGCGGCTTCGGCAAAAAAGGCCAACATGGCTTCTTTATCCTTGATTTTATCGACTTTATTAACCACCAGTATCACCGGCAACCCGGCATCGGTCAGTTTTTTGATGATTTGTTCATCGTATTCGTGCCAATATAACCCATCCAGCAGCCAAACCACCAGATCCACGCCCAGCATGGTGCTGTCCGCTGTTTTATTTAAATGCCGATTTAATACTTTGGTTTCATTTTGATGCATTCCCGGCGTATCGATAAAGATTGCCTGCCCCGCCTCCGAGGTCTTGATGCCTAAAATCCGATGCCGGGTAGTCTGCGGTTTTCTGGAGGTGATACTGAGTTTTTGCCCCAGCAAATGATTCATCAATGTCGATTTGCCGACATTGGGTCTGCCAATTAAAGCCACATATCCGCAGTTCATAGATCCTTAGTTTGAAGTAGAGTTAACATTTTTTCCGCCGCCGCCTGTTCGGCTTTTTTACGGGAAATTCCAAACCCGGTACAAATTTCCACACTCAACGAAACGCTGCAGTTAACCTCAAAGAGTTGTGCATGATCAACGCCGGACATAGTGACCAATTCATACAGTGGTAATGGCGCTTTTCTGGCCTGCATCATTTCCTGCAAGCGGGTTTTGGGATCTTTGCTCCAGTTATCGGCCCTAAGTGCAGCCAATTTTTCGGCAAACAGCTCCAGTATCCATTGCCGACAGACATCGATGCCTTGATCCAGCAATAAAGCACCCATGATGGCTTCCAGCGCATCCGATAAGATGGAGTCTCTGCGGTAACCGCCGCTTTTGAGTTCGCCGGAACCTAAAATCAGATAGTCGCCTAAAGTATGCTGTCTAGCCAGTTCGGCCAGCGAGCTTTGATTGACTAAACTGGCGCGCAGCCTGCTTAAAGCACCTTCGCCGGCGGTGGGAAATAATTGATACAATTGCTGGGCGATCACAAAACCCAATACAGAATCACCCAGATATTCAAGACGCTCATTATTGTTGGCGCCCATACTGCGATGCGTTAGCGCCGTTATAAATAACCTGGGCTGATTAAAACTCAAACCCAACTTTTTGGCTAAATGTTCAGGTTTCTTAATCACCTGCCGCCAACTTTAAATCCTGCATACAACAAAATACCGCCTTAAAAATCAACACAAAAATCAGTCAACCAACATCCAAATCAGGTAGGCTGTGCACGCCTGCGGGCGGCGCATCTCCTCATGAGCGGGCGGTCACGCCCACTCTACACTCAATTTATTTCAAAACCGTACCTAAACGATTAAAGGCAATCCCGCCATTTTCAAAGTCCCAATTCATCCAGATAAAAAAGGCATTACCCACCAGATTGGCTTCTGGTACAGTGCCCCAATAACGGCTGTCGTTACTGTTATCGCGATTATCGCCCATCACAAAATACTGGCCTTGCGGCACCACAAACACATCTTCTACCGATGAAGCCCCGTGGTGTATCAAAATAGAATGCTCAACGCCCTGCAAATTTTCCTGCAAATGCTCCGCGCCGGTCATATTGGTGCCCTGTCCTACCCCCTGGTAGCTTCCCAAAGAGGTTTGCGGGATGGGTTGGCCATTGACATAAAGTTTTTTATCAAAATAAGCGATTCGGTCGCCCGGCAAGCCGATGACCCGTTTAATATAGTCTACCGTAGGCTGTTTAGGAAAACGGAACACCACAATGTCACCGCGTTTAGGCTCGCCTAATTCAATAATTTTGGTGTTGAGCACCGGCAGCCGCACCCCATAACTGAATTTATTCACCAAAATAAAATCACCTATCAGCAGGGTCGGCATCATGGAACCGGACGGAATCCGAAACGGTTCAAACAAAAAAGAGCGCAGCAACAAAACAATTAAAACCACTGGAAAAAAAGATTTGGCGTATTCCACCAATAGCGGTTCTTTTTCCGGCGCTGTCGGCAGATCAGCATATTTTAAATATAAGATATAGCCGCCAGAGACGATACCTGTCACAAAAGTGGCTACTACCAGAAAAAATGAAAAATCGTAATCCATAAAATTTATTTGCCGTTATTCTTTATTAACCTGCAACACCGCCAGGAATGCTTCCTGTGGAATCTCAATGCTGCCCACCTGTTTCATACGTTTTTTGCCGGCTTTTTGTTTTTCCAGCAGTTTTTTCTTACGGGTTATGTCGCCACCATAACATTTGGCTGTTACATTTTTGCGCATGGCTTTTACCGTGGAACGCGCAATAACTTTAGCGCCGATTGCCGCCTGTATCGCCACTTCATACATTTGCCGGGGAATTAAATCTTTCATTTTTTCCACCAGATCGCGGCCGCGATTTTGGCTTAAATCACGGTGTACTATTGTAGATAAGGCATCCACTTTTTCACCGTTAATTAACACATCCAGTTTAACCAACGGGGTTGAATCAAACCGCAAAAACTCATAATCAAAAGAAGCATAACCCCGGCTGACCGATTTAAGCCGATCAAAAAAATCCAGCACTACTTCGCTCAGCGGCAACTCATAATTTAAAGATACCTGACTGCCGACATAACTCATATTTTTTTGTACGCCGCGTTTTTCAATGCACAAGGTGATCACATTGCCCAAATAGGCTTGCGGCACCAAAATATTAGCCAAAATGATAGGTTCACGAATATCGGTAATGGTGCCGACATCCGGTAGTTTTGCCGGATTATCCACCATGATCACCTCACCATTGTGGGTTTCCACTTCGTAAACTACAGTGGGCGCGGTGGTGATCAGATCGATATTGTATTCACGCTCCAGCCGTTCCTGCACGATCTCCATATGCAACATGCCCAAAAAGCCGCATCGAAAACCAAAACCCAGCGCTTGCGAAGTTTCTGCTTCAAAATTCAAGGCCGAGTCGTTAAGCCGTAATTTATCCAACGCTTCGCGCATCGTGCCGTAATCATCGGAACTGATAGGATACAGACCGGCAAAAACGCGCGGCTGCACGGTTTCAAAACCAGGCAGCGCTTCAGTGGCCGGATTATCCGTGGCGGTAATGGTGTCACCCACCGGCGCGCCAAAAATGTCTTTAATGCCGGCAACGATAAAACCCACCTCACCGGTATTTAATTCCTGCTTTTCCAGCTGTTTAGGGGTGTACACGCCCAGCTTTTCGGTAATAAACGATTTACCGGTAGACATAACGGTGATTTTCTGTTTTTTGCGCAGACTACCGTGCATGATGCGCACCAAAGAAACCACGCCCAGATAATTGTCAAACCAGGAATCGATAATCAAGGCCTGTAAGGGGCCATTGACATTGCCATTTGGTGGTGGAATCTTCCGAATCAGCTGATCCAGCACCGCTTCCACACCCAGACCGGTTTTGGCGCTGATTTTTAAGGCTTCATCGGCCGGAATGCCGATAACGTCTTCAATTTCGCTCATCACCCGTTCCGGCTCAGCGGAGGGCAAATCAATTTTATTAAGCACCGGCACCACTTCCAAACCTTGCTCTAAGGCAGTATAGCAGTTGGCGACGCTTTGCGCTTCTACGCCTTGCGCGGCGTCCACGACCAGCAGCGCCCCTTCACAAGCCGCCAGAGATCTGGACACCTCATAAGAAAAGTCCACATGCCCCGGCGTGTCGATAAAATTAAGCTGATAGGTCTCGCCATCCTCAGCTTTATAATCCAGGGTGACGCTTTGCGCCTTAATGGTAATACCGCGCTCGCGTTCCAGATCCATGGAGTCCAGCACCTGGGCTTCCATTTCCCGCTCGGTTAAGCCTCCGCAAATTTGAATAAACCTATCGGCCAAAGTCGATTTGCCATGATCGATATGGGCGATAATGGAGAAGTTTCTGATATGTTTTTGATCCACTTAATCTGACTACTTTTTTTGATTTTTTATATATTTAATAATAAGGATACGCTGCCGCGTAGCCCTTAATGCCGGTTCCACCGGATTAATAACACAGTTATTGTGTGCGTATCCGGTTATTTTAGCATTTGCCTAAATTGATCTATGGTTTCCGGCGTTAACGGCTGGCGCTGATTATCCCATACCACGCCATCCAACTCTTCCGCCAAATAGTTGATGGTGTCAATAAAATCATTGAAAACCACCAACGGCTGATCAACCTCGCGCGGTTGCATAAAAAATACGATGCCGGGGCAATAAAAATTTTCAATGTCTTTATCAGGAAAGGTGCCGGGGTTTATCATGCTGGCTACGGCATAATCCACCAACCGGTTTTTGTCTATCCGCTCAAAAACCCTGACGCTGCCATAGACCAGCTTCGCTCTTTCAAAGGCATCGTACAACTCTTCGCCATTAAACCCCTGATCGGCACGGGCAACTACGCTAAATTCGATAAGCTTAGGCAGTTCCAGATGCGGCTTGGCTGATTTGACAGGATCAACCGCCGCTGCGGACTGTTTTGCCCCTGCTTTCTGGTAGCCTTCAAACAACACGTCTTGGTCAGACTCGGATTTTTCAGAAAACCGCTCAAATTCGTTTTCATCATCAAAGTCTTCATCATCATATTCGCCATCATCTTCATCATCCTGAGGCTCTTCTTGTTGCCGCCAAGTCTTAAACGAATGCCACAGCAGTATGCTGACCATCGCCAGCAAACCAATCAAAACAATCACGACTCTTAATAGTTCTTTATCCATTAGCTTTCTGCCATGCTTACAGCTTCTTCAATATCAACCGCTACCATTCTGGATACTCCAGGCTCCTTCATGGTAACACCTGCCAGATGTTTTGCAATTTCCATTGTGACTTTGTTATGTGAAATATATAAAAATTGTACCGTCGCCGACATATCTTCCACCATCTTGGAAAACCGTACCACATTAGCGTCATCCAGCGGCGCATCCACTTCATCCAGCAGACAAAACGGCGCCGGGTTCAATTCAAAAATCGAAAACACCAGCGCCACCGCCGTTAAAGCCTTTTCGCCACCCGACAATAAATGAATAGAGCTGTTGCGCTTGCCGGGCGGGCGGGCAATGATGTTAACCCCGGCCTCCAGCACATCCTGCTCGGTTAATTCCAAGTAGGCCTGACCGCCGCCAAACAGGCGCGGAAATTTTTCTTTCAGACCATTGTTTATTTTATCGAAAGTTTCGGTAAAGCGCTGCCGGCTTTCTTTATCGATCTTACTGATCGCCTGATCCAGGGTATTTAAAGCCTCCATCAAATCCGCATGTTGTTCATTTAAAAACTTCATCCGCTCCGATTGCGCCTTATAGTCTTCTATCGCGGTTAGATTAATAGCCCCCAGCTTTTCAATCTCATCCACCAAATCATCTACCGCTTTTTTCCATTGTGATTCTTTGGCCTCCGCCGGCAAATTTGCCAATATCAATTCCAAGTCAGCATCCACTTCCTTTAATTGCTCGTCTATGGTTTGCTGCCGCACCCGGCTATCCTGCTGTTCAAAGCGGACGCTATCCAGCGCTTCTTTTTGCTGTTCCAACGCCCGTTGCGTCCGGCTGTATTGGGCGGCCAATTCCGTGATGCTCTGCTCGTCGGCTTGCTGCGCCCGGCGTTCGGCTTGCAAACTTTGCTCGTATTCTTGTTTTTTCTCGCTCAGCAAGGTCAGTTGCAGTTTTTCCTCATCCATAGGCGATAAGGTGGATTGCAATTTTCTCTCCAGTTCGGCAATTCGCTCTGCCGACTGTCTGTGCTGAGACTCCAGGCGCTCAATCTGCTTAACCGTTAATACTTCCGAAGATTTTAACGATTCTATCTGCGCATACAGCCTGTGCAATTGTTTGCGAGCATCATCCACGGATGCATTGCTGTCCTGTTGCTGGGTTTGCAATTGTCGGCTTAACGCTTCCAACTCGGCTTTTTTATCAATTAACGCCTCCTGCGCCAATTCTGCATCCTGGCGAATGCCTTGGACTTCAGCCATTGCTTCGGCATGTTCCTGAATATTATCGTTAATTTCGGTAATTTCAAGTTCTAATTGCTGCAAACGGCGATTTTGCTGATCCAGGCGCGCCGAGTGTGCGCCAAATTCTGCGCTTTTTGCCGAATATTCCGCACTCAGCCGTTTTTCCGCTTGCTGGTATTGCTCACGATTCATTTCGGCGGTTTTTAAATCCTGCTCAGCATTTTCCACTTGCTGTTCAGCTTCGGCAATCGTCAACATTAATTCCTGCCGGCGTTGCTTTAACTCGCGCAATTCCTTCTCGCGATGCAACACCCCGGCCTTGCTGTCGCTACCACGGCTGATTCTCAGCCAGTCTTTACCCAGCCAAAGGCCATCGGGCAGCACCACCGATTCATGCGCCAACAGCGGCATGGCTCTAGCCTGCGCCAGCGTATCGGCACAATAAATTCCGCTTAACAAGCTGGATAAATCCCAACGGCAACGCACTTTGCTCAACAAATCTGCACTGTTATGGCCGGTAGCGGCTTGCGTCGCCCCGGTTTCAAAGACGATTAACGATTGTTTGCCCAGCGCCTGCAGTTCATCCAGAATAGCAGTGGCGCTGTCGGTGCAAATGGCTTCTAAATAAAAGCCCAAGACGGTTTCCACGGCATTTTCCCAACCGGCTTCCGCTTCCATAAACTCCGCCAGACGCGGCTGCTGCGCTAAGCCCACATGCTCCAGCCAGTCGCTTAACTCCTTTTTATCCTTACCCATGGCATGTTGCTGCAACAGCTCTAACGAACTGATTTTACCATTCACGTTATGTAATTCCGCGCGACTATGATGCAATTGCGCTTGCCAGTCCTTCAATTGCGGCCTAAGCTGGGCTATGCTTTGCAACACTGCATCCAATTGTTGCTGTAACTGGCTGCGCTCGGCATCTATCTGCTCGATACTGCCTTCCAGCGTCTCCAGCTCCAATTGTAACTGGGTATTAGCCAATTCCCCTCTTTCAGTTTGCAGTTTGTCCAATCTTAATTGTAATTGCCGGCGCTGGTTTTCCAATTGCGTCCACTTAACCCTTTGCACCTCAATCAGTGAACTGGATTCGGCAGATTCCGCTAAAAACGCTTCCCACTGCTGCTGCCACTGCCGTTTTTGCTCGTGAGTATCCTGTTGCAGCCCCAGCAAATCTTCTTCCCGTTCCTTAGCGATCAGCATGGTTTCTTCCGCTTCCAACAAGGTTTGCCGAATTTCTTCCAGCTGCTGCCTATCTTGTTCGCATTCCTGCCGGGCATGGCTAGCCTGCTGCTGCAAACGCGCTATCTCGGTCAGGGTTTCGGCGTGACTTTGTTCTTGGTGCTTAATCGCTTGCTCCAGCCGGCTAACCTCGGCTACCACGGCATAATAATCGGCCTGAGTGGTATCCAAATGCTGTTGCTGGGCTTTTTGTCGGCTGCGTTTGTCTTCCATGCTTTTTTCCAGCTCGCGCAGCAACACGAACAAGCGGTTGTGTTCGGCCGCGATGGCTTGCAGCTTCTCATCCAGCTTTTGCGCGGTCATCAAAAAACTTTGCCGACGCATGGCCAGCAATTCCAGCTTATAGCGACGCTCCTGCTGTTTTAACTCGGTGTATTTTTCAGCTTTTTGCGCCTGTTTCGCCAGATTTTTAATCTGCTTATCCACTTCATCGCGCACATCATCCAGCCGCTCCAAATTCTCGCGGGTATGTCGCATCCTTGTTTCGGTTTCCGCGCGGCGCTCTTTATATTTAGAAATACCTGCCGCTTCTTCAATATGTACCCGCAACTCTTCCGGCTTGGCCTCTACCATTCTGGAAATAGTGCCTTGCTCGATAATCGCATAACTGCGCGAACCCAGGCCGGTGCCCAAAAACAGATCGGTAATATCTTTACGACGGCAACGCGAACCATTCAGCATAAACAAGGACGTGCCGTCACGGCTGACCTGACGTTTGATGGCGATGGTGTTGTATTGTGAATACTCTCCCGCCGCCCGGCCATCGCCATTGTCAAACACCAGCTCTACCGACGCCACGCTAACCGGCTTGCGCCCGGAAGAACCGTTGAAAATCACATCGGCCATATTGCCGCCGCGCAAATGCTTGGCGGAGCTTTCCCCCATTACCCAGCGCACCGCATCAATGATATTGGATTTACCGCAGCCATTAGGGCCGACAATCGCGGTCAGATTGCCGTTGATAGGGATGGTGGTGGGATCGACAAAGGATTTGAAACCCGAAAGTTTGATTTTTTCCAGCTTCATGACGGGCGGGATGGCTTAAGAACCCGGTATTATCGTCGAAATTGGTGGAAGATTGGAATGGAATTTGTGGAAAGGCGTTAGGATTTTAGTTAATCTATTGATAGTTAAAGATTAAAGTTGGTTTTGAATAAACCATCAATCCTAAAACCGGTCTGTTTGATTTCTTCGGAAAAGTCTAACCCCTTTGATTTCGTAGGGCGGGTTAGCATCGCGTAACCCGCCAAACCTTTAAGGGGCTAACCGCTTTTACCGTCAGCGCGTCTGCTACCCTGGCGGGTTACGTTGCGGATAGAGTTTTATCTTTTACATCAAACGCTTTGACGCAACTAACCCGCCCTACGGCCCTTTAATTACTTTCCTTTGATTGCTTTGATTATAAAAATGATGGCAAACATTGCCAAAATATGACATAAATGACAAATTACGATGTCTTAGAATGAGGAGAGCTTTCATGGCTACAATGAACATTTCAGTCCCAGATCCTATGAAAGATTGGGTTCAGTCCCAAGTGGACACGGGGGCTTATGCAAATACAAGTGACTATGTGCGTGACTTAATCCGTCAAGACCAAGATTACCGACGTAAGCTAGAGGCATTACAGACTGCTATCACTGCTGGAATAGAAAGCGGCATTAGTAACAAATCGTTTGACCAAATCATTGAGCAAGTACGTCATAAATTAAAAAGCGATAAGGTATGAGCCGATATGTATTTTCTATAGAAGCTGAAAATGATTTGATGGAAATTTATCAGTATGGATTTTTAAACTACGGTGAAAACAAGGCTGATTTGTATATAAATGCTTTGAAAGAGCAATGCCAATTTCTAAGCGTAACCCTTTCATTTGTCGGGAACGGAAAGAATTCACGCCGACAGTCCGCATTGATCATCATAAAAAACACATGCTCATTTACACTATAGAAGCCGATTATATTTTGATTCTGCGTATTTGCCATGAGCGTATGGATATACCTCGATATCTTAATCAATAGAATCTCATAGGAATCAAACTGTTATCACTCTTACCTATCGAGTCTGACCCCTTTGATGTAAGCTGCTTAAAACGCATAACTCCAACTCACCGATAACGCACCGTTTCTATCCAGCTGATAGCCGTTAAAATCGGTACTGACAGGTTGCAGCCATTCAAGGCTGAGATTATGCCCGGCAAACTGACCCTGCTGTATCGTAGCATTTAAACCAAATCCCGCATCCAGAAAGCGGCCGCCATAATTGCCGGTGTAGTAGCCGGGCGATGTTGTCAGTTGCGGCAGACTGGATAAGCCATGAATACCGTCCTGCTGAGTGTAAACACCACGCAACGAAGCAGACAACCAGTTTAAAATCTGATAACTGCCCCAGCCGGTAACTTGAAATTGATCGCCCAGCGTATAACCAAACCGATTTTTCCCGGTGTGGTACACACCGCTGAACTGCGCGCCCCAGCCCCATTCGTCACTTTGACCGGTATAAGTCAAGCTGGGTTTTAAATCCCAGGTGCCGCTACCGGCCTGCATCCCGTAACCCTGGCTATAAGTACCGCCCATCAATTGTTTGATGCTGCCGGTGGGCGCGCTGACACCAGCGCCGATATGGACATGATGGCCGTCTCCATCCCAACCTCTCAGCAAAGCAGTAACGATGGTGTCGCCCATATTATCGCTGATCATTTTTTTTCCGCCCATCGGCATGGTGGCGTCTTCCGCACCGGTCAGCGACGTGCTCATCGCCATGTCCATGCTCATCAATTGCGGCATCACCATCAGATTCAACCAATCAGTAGGCGCATACATCAAATCCAGCATGTGCATTTGCATATTCATGGTCAACGGCTTGTAGATACAGCCTACAGCACTGCCGGGGCAAGCGTTGGCAATCAGGGTTTGGTTGCTGACCAGACTGGAACCATTCAGCATATCCCCTCTTTGTCTGCTGTACATAAAGCGATAGCCCACCATAATGTCGTCAGCCTGCTGCATCATATGCCCAAACATCACCCCGGCCGGCAACGGCGCGCCATGATGATGGCGATGATGCATGGCATGGACGCCCTCCCCCTCCAGCCCGGCAAAGGTTTTTGCGGATAAATCCACATTTAAATTGGCATGAGCCATGTAGTAATCAAAATCGGCATAATTACCCACTCCGCCACCGCCCAGCTTTAAACCGCCGGCATGAGTAACATATTCAAAACCGGCATCCAACTTGACGCCTTTAGCAAATTTTTTACTCAGAATGACGCCACCGCCAAGTTCGCCGAACGCCGACAAACGGTAGTCGCTGGAATAATAGCCGTCTGCTCGCGGCGCCAGATAATAGGGCGCGAAAAAGTCGGCTTGCGACTGGCTGTAATAACGCAGCGTGGGTGTTACCGTAACCCCCCACGGCACGGATTGATACCATTTAAATTGAAAAGTATGCGAATCCACGCCCCAGTCGTCGATATAAAAACGGTAATCAAAATGCACAGTAGCATCAAACTGGCTAATATTATGATTAATTTGATTAGAAAAAGACCAAATATTGCGATTATTGGGGCGATTTTCCCGGAACAAATCCACCCCCATCACTTGCAGGCCTTGCGGCAAGTTATTCAAGTTGAATGAGGTATTATTAATATTCATATTGGCATAATCCGCCGGCGTCAGAATGCCGCGAATATAGACATCCTTGTAAGGATTACTTAGATAACCGTTTTGATTGGTATAATTGATGCTGCTCTGAAACAAGGTGTTTTTATCGATCACCTGCGAAACACTTAGACCAAACGCATTATATTCACTGTGGCCGTTTAACACCGGATATTGGGTCGGCCCAAAGCTGGGATTATTCATACCCTGCATATTCATCATCATAGCATTGCGGCCGACAGAGTTGCTGCTTAGGCTATAGCTGCCGGATACCGTGGTCAATTTATCGTTAAATTCTCGGCTTAAATTAACCGAACCAAAGTTAGACAAAAAATCCGGTTCTTCAGACTGACCGCCGGATACCCCCAAGGTGGTTTCATCGAGAAAATAGCGCAGATTAAATTGCGGCTGCGAGCGGGTTTCCAAAGGCATGATTTGAAAACGCTGCACAGCCGCTGTACCGCTAGGCACCGTGCTGTTTAACAGCTGGCTGTACTCATTGACCAAAAAGTTATAATTAAGCTGCTTAATGGTTTGCTGTTCCTGAAACAAACTATTCTGGTAGCTCTGATAGGCGTTTTCGATGGTGCTTATATTCGGCAAAAATTGCTCGGCGCCATTGGTTAAGGTATTAATTTGCCCGGCATTGGCTGTGCCGGCAGTCAATGCGCTGATCTGGCTGGCATATTGATTAGTATAGTTTGATATATTGGCAATCTCCTGGGTATAACTGCTATCGTATTGGCCGATAATGGGGTTGATAGTGGCGATATTAGCATCATAAGCTTTGGTTAAACTGTTAATTTGTGTTGCTATAGCGCTGCTCTCAAGACTGCTGATCTTGGCTTCATAGTTATCGGCCAAACCTATAATCATGGCTGCCGGATTATTGGATGGAGTATTGGCAGAGGCTATCACATTGGTGATATTGACATTATCCAGATTAAACTGATACACGGTACCATCCTGAGGCACCTCAGGATAACCAACGTAGTGTATCCAGACGGCATTTACATCCTGAAAAGCAGATGACAGGGTAACCGTGCCGACCGTACCGTTGGCGACGGTTTGATAAGCCGTTTCAGTTGCGTAGCTGGTGCCGTTGCCCGACGCCAGATTTGGGTTGATAGCGGTGTTAAAACCTAAAATTTGCCAATAGGCATTGGCGCCCTGATTCGGGTTTCCCGAGCTGATAGGTGCACTGAAATACAATGAATTTAAACTAAACGCCGTGCCGGACTGCTCTCTGAAATAAAGGCCGTTAGCGTCTGATTCTGAATTGATTGAATAATTATCGGAACCCACTATTCCACCCTGAGTATGAAAATGGGTCAGATTTGGCTCGCTGGGATCCCAGACCGCGCCGAATAGCATTCCCCCTTGTTGATAACAAGTATTAACCGGGCAGCCGCCGGTAGAACTCGGGGTTAAATTGGTATCGCCAAAAAAACTCCTGTTATTCAGTCCGCCAAAATTAATGTTTTCGGTACTGGTCAGCGTAACAGCACTCAACGATTGAAACAAACTGGTGCTATCATTATAAGCTGTCAGCGCTATGGTATCGGCTTGATTTTGCTGGGCGGTGAAATTGGTCTGAGCTGCCGTGTTGGCAAGCTGAAAGGCGACAAAATCATCCAGCCCCATGGTCGTCAGCATTGCCGCGCTGGCTAGCGGAGATGCAGAGGCTACTATATCGGCATTTGAGACTTGCGGTGAGGTATTAATTTTTCCGCTCACCAATGTTACATCATATTTAGGCTGATTGGTCATACTAGTTGGCAAACTATAAGCCGGTGAGGCCCCACCATAGGTATCTCTATCCAGACTAAACGACAACTCCAGGTCGTCGGTCAACGGCAGAGTGGCGTCGGCATGATAAATATCCACCGTCATCCGCTTGCCGCTTTCGGCATAATGGCCGTAGCTGACATCGCTGGTAATATCGGTCGCCGGTGAAGCCGCCCGCGCGCTCAGCCCCGGCAAGCACAAAGCCATTGAAGTTAAAGCGACCAGCGTCTTGCCGGCCTCGGTTTTAATTGCAGCCACAGCCGCCACCCGTGCCTATATGTCCACCCTGCGAGGCCTCTCTGGCTGTAAACACATGAGAGCGAAAGTTGTTAAGATTGGGATTGGGATCTAAAGCCATCTGATTTTTGGCCAGCGTACCCCGTTCCCAAGGCGCTACCGGACTACATGACTGTAATAGCAGGCAACAGCCGCACAGCAGAGAAACCATTAGTTGATACTTCGTCATTATCGGTAATTAAGGGTTGGTTCGATTATTAAGAGCCTTAAATCACAGCAATAATCACGCCATCTATTTACGGTGCTAGTGACCAGGTTTGTAACTACTCAGCATCAATAGATAAACTGCATCGGCTGTGCCGATGCCAGGTAAGCACATCAATCGCGAAAGATGCGCTTCACGCTGTTCAGCTCATCCTATAACATTAATTATTTACGGTGAATAATTACCGGGATTTTTTCTATCAACAATAGATGGCCTAAATTTTGCTTATATAAAATCTTGGACGGTGTTTTTTTAGTTTTTTCGTAAGAATTCGCCGTGGGATTTTTTCTGACCAACACACCAAAAAACAATAACGCACATGGAGATAAAAAAATGACAAAAACGATCTTGAATTACGCGCTATTTGCAGCCCTGGCATCAACCAGCAGCCTGGTCTCTGCCGGCATCACCAGTTCTACCACGGTTAATTTTAGCGGCTCATCGCAAGGCACCGGCAATGCAAGCGGCACCACAAATTCTAACGCCGCCGCCTATTTTGGCGAAGCCAATCTCGCTGCCGGCAGCGGCGTCAGCACTTGCGGCACAGGCTCCGCCTCAGTCGGCTCCAATGGCTGCTTCCTGCAAAACGGCATCGTGGTAGGCTCTGTCTCCGATCCTACCAACACTGCCACTCATTTTCACATTGACACTGACACCGTAAACGGCGGCAAGGCGGCCACCCTGCAAGCCGACTCCAACGGCTTATACATTAGAGCCAGCGATAGCAGCGCTTTTTCTTTGACATCATTAGTGCTGGATATGACGATTCAGCAAATCGCCAATGGCGACAACACCACGCTGGGCCTAAACCCAGCATACGGCAGCGGCGCATTTGTGGATGACACCGGCGTCATACAACCCACCGGCAGCTACTACACCGACACCAGCGGCAGCACCCCGGTGGTCTTGCCGCAAGGACAAACCGACCCTAATTACAATGGTTACTATACCTACTTAAGCAGTGTTACCCCAACAACCGCTGAAGGCTGGGAAATTTTAGGCTTTAGCAATGCGCAAAATCTCAATCTGGCAACTGGCAGCTATACGGATTTGGTTGCGCAACAATTTGTTTCACAAGGCTTTGACGGTACGCTGACGCTAAACTCAAGTTTTGATAATGTTAAAGGTGTCTGGATTTACTATAACGGCTATCAAGAAACGCCCACCAACGGCATTGTCTATTCCGGCCAAATTGATCGTATTGTCGTCAACGCTGCCGCTTCTGCAGTGCCTGTACCGGGTGCAGTTTGGCTGTTTGCCGGTGGCCTGGCAAGCTTGCTCTCTTTAGGTAACAGAAAAAACCGTTTGGTTTCTTAATTTGAAAAACAAGTGCGTAGGGCGGGTTAGTTGCGCGCGATCACTTAAAAATCCAGACTCAAAAGAAATCCGCAACGTCACCCGCCAAAACTTGAGCATTGGCGACAAGCTCATCTGGAATAGGTGTAGCTGAGTAAAAGCTTGGCGGGTTACATTGCGAATTGCTTTTTGCGCATCAATTTTAGGCTATCACACGCAACTAACCCGCCCTACGCCTCGACCGATTTAATTAAACTATGTTATTTAACGCATTTTTACTGTGTGATATCACACAAAAATCCTACATTCTTCATTCCCGCATCAGTTTTGAGGTTAAGTTTCAACGCCTCATTAACTGGTATGTAAATTGCTATTGTTAACCATTATCGCTTGGTACTAAGACTTGTTCATTCACAGACAGTGAAGATTCACCATTCATTTTTTAAGAGGTTGCTATGCGGGTTAGTTTTAAACTTTTCTTTTCAGGTGCGTTGCTGATCAGCCAAACCGGCTGGGCACACGGCCCATCCCCCGTCTCCTTGCAAAACGTGCCGATTCCACCGGTTCCTGGTTTAACAGACGGCTCATCCCCTATTGTGGTCAATAAAACAGCGGCTATTGCGCTAGGCAAGGCCTTGTTTTGGGATACGGCTGTCGGCAGTGACGGCCAGGCCTGCGCCTCCTGCCATTTTAGCGCCGGTGCAGATGTCAGAATCACCAACCAGATCAATCCGGGGCAAAATCATCTGGACAGCAACGGCCAGATTGATGCACAAGGCGACCTATTTAATCTATTGCCTTCAGGCAAGACCAGCGGCCCCAATTACACCCTGACGCAAGCTGATTTTCCGTTGTTTCAGGTTGATATTTTCGGCAATACTACTTTTGAAACTGATGATGTGGTCGGCTCTGCCGGTATTTTCAGCGGACAGTTTAAGGGTACTTCGCAATTTACCGGTGCAGATGATCAGTGCACCCGCACTCCCGATCCAATTTATAATGTTAACCATGTCGGTACTCGCCAGGTTGAACCCAGAAATGCACCTACGGTAATCAATGCAGTGTTTAACCACCGTAACTTTTGGGATGGCCGCGCCAATAATATCTTTAACGGCAGCAGTCCGTGGGGTAACCGCGATCCGAATGCCGGCGTCTGGGTAAAAAACGCCAGCAATACCGTTGCCAAGCAAAAACTCAGCCTGATCAACTCTTCGCTAGCTTCTCAGGCCGTAGCGCCACCGGTGTTTAACAATATTGAAATGGGCTGTGCTTCTCGATATTGGCCGGACATAGGCCGTAAACTATTGCTGCGCCAGCCTTTACAAAATCAGCAAGTCCATAATCAAGATAGTGTTTTGGGGCCATACAGCCTCAGCTCCTCCGGCAATCTGAAGCCCGGCTTAAACACTACCTATCGAAATCTGATTACCAAGGCATTCAACCAGAAATACTGGGGATACAGCGGCCTGGGACCATTTGGTACACCTAGCGTTGGCGGCGCGCCTTATAATCAGATGGAAGCCAATTTTTCAATGTTTTTTGGTTTGGCTGTCCAGCTTTATGAATCCACACTGGTTTCCGATCAATCGCCGTTTGATTTAAGCCCGGTCAAATATGCCAGTGACGGTATGCTTGCTCCAACCTGGTCTAATGTGCCCAGCAATGCATCCTGGGTAACGCTTAACGGCGCTTCTGATACGCCGGCAGCCGCGCTCAATAGAGGCTTTACCCAATTTGTCGCCGGCCATTGCGCACTTTGTCATAACGGCCCGACGCTTAGCTCTGCAGCGATTAGCACCATCTCCACTTTGTTGACGCCTACTGCCGGCAGCAGTTACGGTCCATCGTCAATACCTTATGGACCAAACGCGTTTGGTCAAAACACCTTTGCGGCACTGGTAGTCGGTGAAAGCCAAAACGGTAATATCGTGCAGCGCGACAGCAATGTGTATGGCGAGTACGCCTTCGGCGATCAAGGATTTGCCAATACCGCTGTCACCGATCCATCTTTTGATCCAGGTATCGCCGGCACCGACCCTTACGGCAACCCACTATCTTATAGTGTGCAATACGTTAATTATCTGATTAATAACGCCGCCGGCATGTTCGACCCAGGCGTTGACACGGTCTATGCCTGCGACTTTTTTACGCCTATCGCACAAAATATTAGTAGCGCGCTCCCCGGCATTTTTACCGCAACCAGCGGCAGTACGCTGCTTGCGGACGGTAGTCGAGAAGGCACATCGCGTAATCAAAACTGCTTGCTGAGCAACTCGGCTTATATTCCATCTATCGCTACAGCTCAACAAAACTATAATTCAACCAGCAGTAATTTTGCGTTGATGAATCAGGCGGCCTTCAAAATCCCCACTTTACGCAACATTGAACTGACCGGCCCTTATATGCATAACGGTGGCATGGCTAGCTTATCGCAGGTGCTGGCGTTCTACACAAACGACGGCAACCAGCCTGTTTACAGTAACAGCACCCATATTAAACTGACCGAAGTCAATGTCGGCAACCCGGCGGATATCACTAACTTCCTGATGTCTTTGACCGATAATCGGGTCAAATATCAGCAGGCACCGTTTGATCATCCACAAATCACTATCGTAAACGGTCAAGTGGGTAATAGTGTGCAGGCGCAATCTGGAAATCCGCTGGGCAGCAATTTAGCGCAGGATCAATATCTGGTGCTACCGGCGGTAGGCGCCGGCGGTTCGACTACGCCACTGCCGACTTTTTCATCGCTATTGCCGCAATAAACAAAAACCTGAGGGTAAACGCCATTAAAGCCGGTTCGACAGGAACCGGCTTTAATGTGTCTACAATCGCTTAATAAAAAAACATAATTCTTTAGGAATCTTATGAAACCGGTTTTAAAATTACCTGCATGGTCTGCTGCGGTATTAATGGCAACAGCTTTTACCGCACATGCCGATAGTTACGATGGTTCGGCGGCGCTGACCTTTACCCTTAACAGCATCAGCAATTCAGATGGTAACGCCAACGATTTGTCTGATTTAGCCATTTCAGCGTCGTTTCAAGAACCGACTGACAGCAACGATTTTTACACAGCCACCGGCGGTGATGGCGTTTTTACCGACAACAATCCGGGCATAGCCTCTATTCCTTTGATCAATAATACCTTTTCCGGTAATTACACGATCAGCGCCACATCGCTTAACGGTAGTGTAGTCAGCAACACCAACGGCTACTACACCCTAGACTTCAATAACACCAGCAAGGTAAACAGCTATACGGTCGATTTAACCTTGAGTTATCTGCTGACAGCCGATGCCGGTGGAGCTTCGTTGGCGGCAGCCAGTGCGGTAGAGCTTAATTACGCCTATAGCGGCAGCAATTATGTCGCGGGTAGTAATTTTACCGGTTTTGATTATGTCTTTACCAATGCGCTTTATCCCGGCTATACTGCCGACAGCGAATCTCAAGCGGGCTTAGCCGGGCTGAGTTTCACGCTGGCCCCCGGAGAAAGCGAAACCTTTACCGCTAATCCGTTTATCTCCGGCTCTCTATCAGCGACAACAGCAGTACCGTTACCCAGCGCAATCTGGCTTTTTGGTATTGCAATGCTGGGATTGCTGGGGGTAAATCAACGTCAATCAAAACTAGCCGCCGGGTAATCCGGTAGAATGTGCCAACCAACGGGCGGCGCATCAATCGAAGGCCAATTCCCTGCAAGGCGGTCTAACGGCTTGGCTGCCATAGTGTTATAGGATGTGCGCAGCAGCGTGAAGCGCATTTGTCGCGATTGATGCGCCTTCTTTTCTACGCACATCCTATACAATTTATCTATACTCGATAACCATTGTTTTATGTGTGATGTAGCTTGCCGGATAGAGTTGTGCTTTGCTGATAACAGCCTCTTGAGGAGTGATGCGCCGCCCGCTGGCTGGCACATCCTACCGTTTTTTTTGAGTTGGGTATTGGTTCATCTATTGTTTTTTAAAATATGAATTGCTGTGAATAAAGCAAACTTGGCAAAAGCCGGTCGGAATGACCCCTGCGCCTGCGGCAGCGGTAAAAAATACAAGCACTGTTGTTTGCAAACCAAAACCAACCAACCAGCAAGCCAATCAATAGATATAGAAGACCTAAACCGGCGTGCACAACAGGCGGCTAGCGTTGGAAATTTCGAACAGGCTGTCTTGCTTTTTCGGCAACTGCTGACCGCAATGCCGGCCGATGCCTACCCGCTGGCCAGTCTCGGGCAAATGCTGTGTTGGCAGCACAAACGCCGGGAAGGCCTGGGTTATTTGCGGCAAGCTGCCGAAATACTGGCGAGCGAAGCCGTTAAAAGCGGCGATAGCCAGTTTGTCCTGGAGATTTCCGAGCAATTGCTGCATTGGGGAGACATAGCAACCGCCGAACCTCTAGCCAAGCTGGCGGTTAAGCTTGCCCCTGAATCCCCCGCCGCGCTCAGCCATCTGGCGTATTGCCTGAATCGGGTTAACCGCAATACCGAAGCCCTGCCCTTTGCCCAAAAAGCTTGCGATTTGTTGCCGGATAATCCCGCTTGCCAAAATTTGCTGGCTATCATCGCAGCCAATCAAGGCCAAATAACTGAAGCCCGCCAACTATTGGAACATATCATAGAATTGGATACCGATAAGGCGCAAACCGCCCGCGCCTATCTGGAGTTAGCCAATATTCTGGATAAGCAGACTGATTACGAACCGGCATTCAAAGCCGCAAGCAAGGGGCTGGCATTAAATGCCGAATTAACGGCAAATCTGGCGATCAGCGTCGATTATCTGTATTCCAGCATCGCCATTAATAAAACTGGTTTCAATACTGAATTATTGCAACGCTGGCCCGCAGCCCTACTGATTGATGACGACTGGCCTGCTCCCGCATTTTTGCTGGGCTTTCTTCGTTCAGGCACTACCTTAACCGAACAGATTTTAGCGGCGCACCCTAAGGTGTTTGTCACGGATGAAAGCAGTATCGTTAACGAACTGGCCGGTAAATTAGCGGCAATCAGCGGCATTTTAAATAATATTCCTAAGGCGCTGGCGTCACTGTCTCTTGAACAAATTAAACAATTACGCAGTTTTTTTTGGCAACGTATGCAGGAAGAGTATGGCGATAGCGTGCTGCAGCAACAATTGGTGGACAAAAATGCGCTTAACAGCATAGAGCTTGGCTTAATTAGTGTGGTATTTCCTGAAGCCAAGATTCTATTCGCCTTGCGCGATCCACGCGATGTTTGCATTAGTTGTTTGATGCAATCCTTCATACCCAGCCCGGCGACCATTAATCTGCTGTCCTGGCAAGGCATAGCCAAACAATATGCAGCGGTGATGGACTATTGGTTAAGTTTGCAAGACAAGATACAACCGCGTTATCTGCAATTACGCTATGAAGACAGCGTGTTGGATTTTGAAAACTGCTATCGGCCGGTCTTTGAGTTTTTAGGCGTTGATTGGATACCGGAAGTCAGCCGGTTTCATGAACAGGCCAGGCACAAATTCATTTCCACGCCCAGTTTTGCGGCCGTCTCCCAGCCTATTTATAACACTGCTATCGGTCGCTGGCAGCATTATCAAGCTTATCTTCCAGCTATCCTGCCGCAGTTACAGCGTTTTATAAAGGCTTTTGGTTACCCAATATGACCATAGATAAAAATTACGGCAATAGGCTTGGGGCCAACAACGCGACAGATGCGCCTATCGGCAATTTTGTGAGTGTTGTTTTAGATGCGTCAGCACTCTTAGCTTTTCTCCACAACGAGCCGGGAGCTGATAAAGTCGATGCTATTATCAGCGATAGCCTTATTTCAACGGTCAATTGGTCGGAAGTAGTTCAAAAATCATTGTATCGCGCAACTAACCCGCCCTATGGGGCTACGGGGATAACAGCTGGTCAAAACGCAGCAACGGGGCGGTATTGCCGCCGGCGCCGACCGCGTTAATTACCACGCTTTGATCCGCTCCTAATTCCGGCGACAAGGGATTGGTTTGAGTAATAATCTGATTATTGCCGGCATGGCCGTTGGTAATCGTGATCGCTGGATGGTCAAACGGCGCTTGCTCATAACGCACCCTATTATCAGTCAAGGTTTCCAGAAAGGTGATGATGTCGGCCATATTTTGCGGCACTTGACTCAGGGTGCCGTTTGGAATCACCACCAGCCCTTTTCCTGTCGTTTGGAAATTACCACCTCTGGCATAAAAATCCAAAACCTGCGGCAGCGTTGACATGCTGCCGTTATGCATATACGGCCCGGTCAGCTCGATATTGCGCAAGCTGGGAATTTTGAATAGCCCACCGGTAATCGTCATCGTTTTTAGACTAGTCGGATTAGCCAGTTGCGCTTTCATTGCAGCGGGAGTGGGTTGATAAGCCTGCGTGGTTTCAATACAACCTGTAGTACTTTCAGCTTGCGGCATAACGCCATCTGCCTGAGTAAACATTTCAGTAGACTTCCACGCAACATTCAAAGCCAACGCCAGCTGGAAATTACAAGGGCTGATGGTGCTGACCGTCGCATCATAAACCGCAGAAGTATTGCCGGCCAGATATTGCAGATATTGCAGGCTGAACGACAACGGATAACCGAAATCGTCTACTGCCCCCAAACCCAGATCGGCACCGTCAGGCGACACGCCATTATTGGCAAAACCGGTATCCATCAAGGTATTACCGCTCTGGGTTGCCAGCCGATTGACCACGCTGCTTGAGGTAAAAACAGGATTGTTACTGTTCAAACCAAAAGCCGCCGGCTGAGTTTGCGCCAGCAAGCCGTTGGTAGCAACAGTGGCGGCAGTAAAAGTCGGGCCGACATGACATTGTGAGCAATTGGCGTCAATAAACTGATTCAGTCCGTTCAAAGCCGAAGCGCTTAGCGCAGTCGGCATACCGTTAGCGTCCACCGGACTCTGATCAAACGGCGATTGATCGGAAACCAGCGTGGAAATATACATTTGTATCGACAAACCAAAAAACATCGAAAAATTGGCTTCCATCTGATTAAATGGCGCGCCGCCGTTTGCCGGACTGCCGAAAGGCCCCAAACCACTGTAGGCCCAGTATTTTGAATTAAAGGCCTGAGTTATTAAATTTCTGTAGCTGGTGTTCAAACCGTTTTTCAGATTGCTTGTGCTGCTCAGGCTAAAAGACCCCAACACACTGTCCTGATGATGAACTTGCTGATTCTGTAAAGGCTGCCGCAACAACAATTTTCGGCCAATATCCGGCCAAACCCGATTATCGCAACTCATTTCCTGATCGTTTAGCGGCGGTGCAGTAGCCAAAGAAGCAATGGAGGCGTTAATCAATTCCAGGCGTTGTTTAACCACGCCCGCTTTACTGCCGGTTTGTTTGACCCAAATGCCGGCATTGGTATCGCGGTCGCCCCAGTTGCTGCTGCCGTTGAAGACATTATTGGCGCGGCCATCCCAGAAACTGCGATAGTTAAAAATGCTGTTGATCACCGTCGGCGCATTACGCGGCGTTACTTTACGGGTGCCGATGGCACCGACATGAAAAGTAGGATCAGCTGCACGGGCGCAGACATCATTGGTATTTGCGCCGCCGGCTACGACGGTTTTGAACTGACCGGCAAAGGTACCCTCGGAACCTAATACGTCATCACTTTTAAAAATAACGCCTGAATCGCCATTCAGCGGATCAGCCAATTGAAAAAACGGAAAATCCGCGCTGGTCATCGTGTAATTCGGGCCGCCTTGGTTACCGCCGGCGGTGGTTTGAAAAGTGCCGGCAGTCGGCAACGTCGAAAATTTGCCGCCCGGCGATAATTGGTTTTTGGTTCGGGTATCGGCACCGGCATGGAAATGGCAACTGGCGCAAGCATAGCCGTCGCTGCCGACCGTGGTATCCCAGAACAGCGCCTTGCCTAGGGCAACGGCGGTGGTTTTATTGATTATAATCGGACTGTCGCCATCCAGCAGGCCGGGAACAGTCGGTACCGGAACACCCTGCAAACTGACCGGTAATGGGCCATTCAGATTATTAGCCAGTACCGGTCTGACCATACCGATACACAACAACACAACAGCGGCAAAGGCCGCTTGGCTAATTAGATTTTTGAGCATGGATAACTCCGCAACTTCTATTTTTATGAACTTTTGTAATTATTCAGCACCGTTTCATCAAAGCGACTTGCTACGAATAACAGGCATAAAATCATGTAGGCTGTGCCAACCCACGGGCGGCGCATCGTTCCTCAAAAGGCCTTTATCGGCAAAGCACACGCTTTGTTCAAGCGATTGTTCCTACGGCATCCAAGCCGTTAGACCACCTTCCCGGTTGGCTGGGCTTTAACTGATGCGCCGCCCGTGGGTTGGCACATCCTACCTTTTGATGCAGCCATTCCACAGTTTGGTAGGGTGGGCACGCAGTTTATACCCACCCTACGGCGCATTCCAAAAAAGCGCAAGGAGGAGCACCCCCTTGCACTAAACACAATGTTAAGCCAGTTTTTGTTTTTTACGTCCAGCCACTGCCAGACCTGCCAGCGCAGAACCGAACAGATAAACTGCACCGGGCAACGGTACGCTGCTGATGCCGAGTTGGTACTGGGAACCGGAAGTGGTCAAGTTGTTTGCACCACCGAGATTTATCAGATAAGTACCTACCGCCAAGTTATTGAAGGTGATAGAGGCGCTGGACAGACTGGTGGCGCCGCAGTTATTAGCTGTCGTATCAACACAGCCGCTTACGCTACCAGAGACGCTACCGCTAAAAAAGTTATTATCGGTGGCTACTTGATTGACGCCGTAACTGATTGTTTGACCATAACCATTAGTGTTGCCGCTGCTGGAAAGACCTGAGTTGGCATAAGCCAGAGTTTCCAGCACGTTACCTTCGGCTTGAGTTGCGTTGCCGGCGCCGCCGGTAGCAGGGTTGGTGCCAGCCAACACCACAGCAGTGCCATTGACAGTCAGAGGAGCCGCCATCCAGGCGGTACCTGGTGCGCCGATTTGTCCGACTTGATTAAAGTCATGACCCGGTGCACTGCCCAATAAACTGATGCCAGCGCCGCCGGCACCGTTTGAATTACTGGTAGCACCATTGGTACCGCCGTCAAACACACCATTGGTAGCATATACGGTAAATGCGATATTATCGTTACCGGTCAAAGTTTGTGCAGTGATGGTAACGGTTTGATTAGCCGCTGTGACTGCGAAATCATAAAAGTTTGAACCAACGTGACCCCAGGCATCATTATATAAAGCAGGGTTGCCGGTCCAGCCATCGGTTGAACTTAAGGTACCAACGGAAGCACCGTTGCTGCCGTTGCCGGTATAAATTGTGGATTGAGCACCCAACACGCCGACCACAGTGTTGACAGTAGAACCAGCAGCACTGTAAGTTGCAGCAGTACCGCCGACAGCCCAGTTGGTTCTGGTTGTATTGGAAACTGAACCACCCGCCCAGGAAGCAGGTTCGTTAGCCGAGTTGCCGGCCAAAATTGAAGTCAAATCCGCAAAAGCGCCGGTACTGGTGAATAAAGCAGATCCTGCCAAAATAACTTTCACAGCTTTTTGTAATTTAATGCTCATTAATAACTCCTTTGTTTTTACTTAAATAAAAGCCCTTTAAATTCAGGGTATTTGGTTTACAGCACGGCAGTCAACTAACACCCGGAGGTTTTACCAGCCACAAATTGCAACGGGCGCAATGACTAACCAGCCGAAAAATAGCTTTGCCCAATTTTTGCAAAACAAGCTTATTTCCGGTATGGCTATTTCGTTTGCATAAGTCATGCCGTTTATAAGCAATTCATTAATTACCCGGCTCATTTTTTTTTGATTTTTATGTAACAAAATGATTTTATTGTATAAAATAAAATCAGGCAGGAGATGGCAGTAGAGCAGTTTTATAGACAAAAGATAACAATGCCGATTGCACTTAAATTAAACTATGTTATTTAACCTATTCTGAATGTGTGATATGCCACAATTTCATAGACATGACTTACGGGCTAGCCGTACATGGCACTGGATACCCCTTAGCTACAGACATGACGGATTGGCTGAGACTTATGGGTAATCAAGCAAACCATTGAGATAGCTTTGAATAAGCCAGCTTGCTAATCAGTTTGGATTTTTTACTGACTCGGTTGCGCTGTTTACTTTACAATAATAGGCTTTGCTTTTTTTATTACAGGTCGTGCTTTAATGAATAAATACAGTTGTGCCTATGCAATAGTCGCTTTAGCAACGCCAGGCTTGCTAACAGGGTGTGTGGGCGGTGGTTATCCTAACAGCAATTTGGCCGGCGGCATGATAGCGCCGGTACAACCCATCGCCAATCCGGTAACAGCAGTTGAGGATGTATTGCTGGCAAGCGCTACGCAAAACGTGATGAACGGCCCTATCGGTTCGCAAATCAGCACAGTGGATCAGGCGTTTCGCTTACAACAATTGGGCGCAGCCGTGCAATCCGGCGCAGCTGTTAATCAAGCCCAGCAATGGGTGAATCCGCAAACCGGCACAGCCCTTGCCATTAATCCAACCGGGCAAAGCGAATTGAATCCGCAGAACCAGCAACAATGCCGCACTTTGCAGGAAGTCATTACCTTACCGGATGGACAGAGTATTACCGAAAATCGCCAGGCTTGTCTTAATGCGCAAACCGGTAAATGGTCGCTAACACAATAAAACCTGATTTGAAGTGAAATCCATCTTAAAAAAACCTAACCTGATGGGTTTCACTTCATGCGTTAAACTGTATATAAATTAACTGGATAGGATGTGCTGACAATAGCGACCCATCGCACATTCATAACACATTGGTTTGCAGACTAAAAATACGCAGAATAGTGACCACATCAGCAACAGTTGACCGCTGAGTATGGCATTAACCGCCATTTTGATGTTGCGACATCATTTGCAGGTATTGGGCTTTCATAATTTCCAGCTGTTGATTTTTTAAGGCTTGCTGTCTGGCCGGGTCGGTCTCTGCCAATATTCTGTTGGAGAGATCATGCATGGTCAACATCTGGGTTTGCACACCTTTTAAATATTCGATGATTGCAGCTTGATCAGTTGGCGGTTGTTGCGCCTGACAAACCATGCTGATAAAGAATAAAACGCCGACGCCGATAAGTTTTAAGCAATGTTTCATTAATACTCTCCAAAAAAAATTAAAATTGTTGTTAACTGTTCGGCTATTATGCCAAATTTGGCAGCAACATATGATTTATTGCTGTTGTTAAGAAACGGCCAAACTGCCGGCGCAGATTGACCGCGCTCAACTACTAGGCAACGATGAAAATCCGGCGAATCATCCTCATCTCTTTTTTTCTGCTGCTATCCCTCATCGCATTACCGTTGATGGCGGTATTGTTTTTTACCGCCCGCGAATCCATCGAGTATGAAATTGGCCGCAATTTAAATAGCGAAGCCACCATGCTGATGGAGGAAGTGGATATGCTGATGTTTGAACACATGCAAAATGTGCATTCCTGGAGCCGGCTGGATATTATTCAAGAAGCCCGCATCGGCGACATTGACAAACGCTTATCGCAATTTTTAAGTGATGTGGAATCAGGTTACAAAGGCATGTACCTTAAGCTTTTTTACACCGATGCCAAGCAGCGGATCATAGCCGCCAACACCGCAAAAATCATCGGCCAGCTTCATCAGTCGCTCGGTAAAGAAGTAAAAGTCCAAGTGCCCAACGGTGAAGTATTTATCGAAAATCAACTCCCGCGCCTACCGGTAGGCGATGAAAACAATCTGCTGATCCGCACCCCGGTATACGATAGATACTCTACGGAAATGATAGGACAATTCTATGGCCTGCTGGATATGCAGCAACTGCTGCGTTTATTGGATAAAGCCGACAGTTCCGGTGATCGTTATATCGTGTTGCTGGATGGCGAAGGCCAAACCATAGCGGCCTCTGCCAAGCTGCGAGAGTCTGGAGTGTCATTAACCAATCGCTTTAGCGACTGGAAACCTACTAATAAATCAGCCTTGTTTGTCCACGATGGCGAACCGTTTACCCATTCCTCGGTATTGGTTGGCTATGCCAACTCTGCCGGCTATCACGGTTATGTGCAGATGGGCTGGGCGGTGCTGGTGTTTCAAAATCTAGGCAAGGCGTTTTTGCCCATCCATTCACTATTAATGCTGTTTATCCTGGTGATTGTCGTCACCATGCTGATGGCTTTGCTGGCATCTCACTGGATTTCCGGACGGATTGCCGAACCTTTGCTGGCCTTGACCCAATGGATACGTAAAGCGCAAAACCTTGAAAAATCACCACCGCCTGAAGTTGTTGGTGGCGCCATTGAAATACAGGAACTGGAACGAACCTTTAACGAAGTTTTTCAGGAATTGGCGCGTTCTCGCGAGCATGTAATCCAAACTGCAAAACTGGCGATAGTTGGTGAAATGTCCGCCATTATGGCACATGAAATCCGCACACCGCTGGGCATTATTTCCACCTCCGCACAATGGCTGCAAAGGGAGCAAGGCTTAAGCCCGGAAGGCCAGGAAATGTCGCAATTTATTTTGGAAGAAAGCGCCAGGCTACGAAAACTAGTCACTACTTTATTGGAATGCGCACGACCTAGAGAACCCAGAATATTGCCGCAAAATATCCATGACTTGCTGACCCATATTGTAGAATTACTGGCATTGCAGGCAGATAAAAAACAGTTGCAGATCAAACTGCAACTTGCCGCCTTAAACCCTGTGATTCCATGTGATGTGGAATTGCTGACTCAGGCGTTTTTAAATTTGCTGCTGAATGCTATTCAAATCGTCTCCCAAAACGGCTTGATTCAAATCAAGACAACTATGCAAGCCAAGCATATTCGTATTGATATTGCCGATAATGGCCCCGGCATTGCGGTGACCGACTATCCACGCTTATTTGACCCATTTTTTAGCAAACGGGAAGGCGGCATCGGTTTGGGCTTAACCGTTACCCGACAGATAGTTCTGGCGCATCATGGCGAACTCTCGGTTGGCGAAAGTGAGTGGGGCGGCGCTTGTTTTACCTTACAATTACCTATTTCAAAGGAATAGAAGGAATACTGCCATGTTGCGAAGTGCAAAAGTTTTGGTTGCCGACGATGAAAAAAATGGCCGCAGGATGCTGCAAATTCTACTCAACAAATTAGGCTGCGAGGTGTTGGATGCCGCAGATGGTGTAGCTGCGCTGGAAATAATCCGCAACACCAGCATTAATTTGTTGATTACCGATTTAAACATGCCAAAAATGGATGGCTTAACCTTATTATCCACCTTACGTAAAGAGGGTAATGACATACCGGTGATTATCGTCACCGCTTACGGCACCGTAGAAACAGCGGTTGCCGCGATGAAGCAAGGCGCATTTGATTTTATCATGCGGCCGCTGGATATTGAGCAAGTGGAAATGGTCGTCTCCCATGCGCTGGAAGCTTGCCGAATTAAACAAGAAAACCTGTTCTTGCGCGATCAACTGGAAAAAAGCAGCTGGGATGATTTTATCGGCCAAAGCCAGGTGATGATCAAAACCTATGACTTAATCCAACAAATTGCCCCTAGCCAGTCCAGTGTGTTTATTTCCGGCGAAACCGGCACCGGTAAAGAATTGGTGGCGCACGCTATCCACCGCTATTCCAAACGTAGCGGCTTGTTTGTACCTATCAATTGCGCGGCCATCCCCACCAGTATGCTGGAAAGCGAATTATTCGGCTATGTGCGCGGGGCTTTTACCGGTGCGGTTAAAGACCGGATCGGCAAATTTGAATACGCACATCAAGGAACGCTTTTTCTGGATGAAATTACTGAGATGCATCCTGAGATTCAAGCTAAATTATTGCGAGTGTTGCAGGAACAGACCATTGAACGCCTAGGCAGTAATCATAGCTTTAAAGTTGATATTCGCTTTATTGCCGCCACTAATCGTAATCTGCAGGAAGCCGTAGCCGCAAAACTCTTGCGGGAAGACGTGTTGTATAGGCTGAATGTCTTTAATATCGCCCTGCCCCCACTACGCGAGAGAGAAAACGATGTTTTATTGCTGGCTAACCGGTTTATCGAGACTTTCCGCAAACAAATGGGTCTGCCGAAATTACAACTCTCACCCTCCGCTGCAAAAATTTTGAGCAGCTACTCATGGCCCGGTAATGTCAGAGAATTAAAAAACATCATAGAACGCGCCGTGGTGTTAAGCCGCGACGGCAAGATTGACGAAGAGCATCTGCCGCATCAGATCATCCTGACAGACAGTGAGCAAAAACCAGAGCAACCGGCTGATAACCTGGAAATTAACGAACACAACCTGGAGGAATCTGTCAGTAAGCTGGAAATTAAAATGATCAACAAAGCCCTGCACAATGCTGACGGCAATAAAGCCAAAGCCGCCCGCAGCCTGAATATCAGCGAACGAACCCTTTGGTATAAGCTAAAAAAATATAAATTAGGACTGACTACCGAAGGATAATGCTGTATTAGCCTAAAACCATTTAACTCTGTAACTATTCGGCGTGACTTTTTTACAGTTTAAAATAATGTGTTACAGGATGTGTTGAACAGCGTGAAGCGCATTTTCCGCGATTAACGTCGGCACCATTCCATATGCCCAAAACAATTTAACTTTTATGCAATACCGGATAATTTGGCATACGCTGCCAGCCGATTGGCATTCAGCTCAGAACAAAACCTCAAAGGCGAGCTTTAAGCGTATTTGCCGACTATGCTTGCCCGGCTTGTTGTGCTGGCAATTAAGTTTAGCGGATGATACCGACAAGGCCTATCAATTAGGCAAAGGTTATCCATTGGCCGATAGCGGCATTAGCTTAGGTGGTTACGCCAGCACACATATGGAAGCCTTGGGGCCGGCGGCATCTTTGAATCTCAGTAGCCTAAGCTTATTTGTTTCCTGGGACAATGGTTCTAAACTGCGGTTTTTCTCTGAAACGGAAGCCGAAAACACGCTGACCCTCGGTAATCGGCAAACGCTGGCCAGCAGCGAAAGAAATGAAGCTAATCTTCATATAGAAAGATTGTATATGGATTATTTAGCCACGGACAACCTGACTGTCCGTGTCGGCAAAATATTAACACCGGTCGGCCAATGGAATTTGATTCATGTCGACCCGCTGGTGTGGACCACCAGTCGCCCGGTCGCCACCACCAATTTATTTGCAGACTATGCCACCGGCGTGATGTTGCAAGGCGTGATTTCCGGTGGAGAGGAACAGTACTTGGAATATTCGCTATACGGCGATTACAGCTCATCCTTAGTCCTCAGCCAAGAAACTGCGCCCAATTTTGACAATGCCCAAGGGTTACGGCTACGCTATCATTTAAATGATAATCTACAACTTGGCTTATCCTATGTCGATTTTGCTTTGCAGAACAGCACGGCCATCAGAAATCATTTGGCTGGTTTCGATTTAGCCTGGTCTTATCAACGCTTTGCCATCAATAGCGAAATCGTCTATCGCAATAATAATTTCAGCAGCAGATCTACACCAGAGCTTGAACCTATTAACGGCGGCATCCCATTGCCGACCACGGAAACGCCTTATTTTTTATTTAACCGTCAAAACATGTGGCAAGGTTACCTGCAGGGCATCTGCCCGTTAACCAGCACATTGTATGCGGTTGGTCGTTATGAGTATTTTGATCAAGCTATTTTGCCGACAGGACAGGCGGAGATACTGGGGTTAACTTACCGGCCCAAACCACCGCTGGCGATAAAGCTGGAATATCGGCAGGGCAGCCATAACGGCAATCTGGCGCCCAGCGGTTTATTTGCTTCATTTTCTGTGCTGTTTTAACACATGCCGGCATTTAGCAAAATTTTAATCCGCCTTTGTTTTGCCTGTCTGGCCTGCACATCGTTATCCGCCTTCGGGGAATCGATAGCAGTGATTAGCCAGCGCACTAGTTCAATAAACAGCTTATCGATAGAAACCTTAAAGTTGGTGTATCTGCGCAAATTACTGCTGGATAGTAACGGCCATCGTTGGATACCCATCAATTTAGCCTCATCACATGAATTACGTCAGTCATTTTCCTTGCTGCTGTTCCAAAAACTCCCGGAGGAACAGGAAGAGTACTGGAATGAACAATATTTTCAAGGCATAAGCCCACCCACTGTTTTAGCGTCCGAAGAAGCCGTTTTACGGTTTGTAGCTATCACTCCGGGCGCTATTGGTTATGTACGCCTTGGTTTAGTTGACGATAGAGTAAACGTGTTAAAAGTGCTGCCGTTGCCTGAAAACAGGTAATCCTGAATAAAATTCATACCATATTGACAGATAATTTTTGCATGGCCTGCAAAAATGGTATTACAAATATTGGCTATTGAAAACTTTTCCCTTCAACATCAAAATTTTACAATATGGCATAAACCATGCCTATATATTGCTGTGATAAAATAAAGCAATATCACGGATATGCCGCCGGGATAAATAGTACACGGCTACCCGGCGGTTTTTTTTTTGCAAAAAAAAATGAATTGAACTTTTTTATGTCAATAGAAATCACACACCGTGTACATAAGAGCTGGAATTTAGCTTTGATTTAAATTAAACTGACTGTGATGTCTGTACACTGCATGTTAGCTAAAAGTAGGCAAAAACCTTGCTGTTAAACAACTATTGATACAGCAAAGCGCAAAGGCCAATGCTGGATCGATTGTCTTCAGTTTCCGGGTTGACTCATTTGATCGGCAATAAATGGTCTACAACCTCCAAAGCTGATTCATGTTGAGCTATACCCATCCCTAAGTCGAATAAGGTATTTTCGAAAAAAGGTGCCGGACTGGTAGCAATGCTTGTTGAATAAATCACGGACTCCAACCATCGCGCTACGGCTTAAAGAGCTACAGTGAAATAGTTGTTTTATTTTCAGTCAATTAACTAACTGAAATATATGTTTTATTTTTAATCATAGGAGCTATGTAAATGTTAAAAAGAATCCATTATTACAATAGCTTGCTTGAAAATGGCATGGTGATGCTGCTCATTTTTTTATTCGTGCTCGCAACATTGGCAATACCAGCGCATTCCTTACAATACTCTTATGAAAAAAACGAAGAACAGATTTTAACCAATAAAGGCAATGAAGTTGTCCGTTACATAGAATCCAGATTTCAGGAAGTTATTGCCTGTACTGAGATGTTTGAGCTTTACACCCTGGGCAATCAGGATACGGAAAAATTTGATACTATTGCCGCGGAAATCCTGTCTCGACATCCGATCATTGATTCCATCAGCATTGCTCCGGAGGGCGTCATCACCAAGACTTACCAGACCCGCAACAGTGGAACACAAATCGGTTACGAGTCCATACGATTAACCAATAATTCTGAAAGCCTGATTCTACCCAAAAACCACAAAAAAATCTTTACCACCGATCCCGTGGAGTTGGCACCGGATTTGTGGGGCGAAAAGGTTTATGTACCGTTTTTTTCCGACGATGATAAATTCTGGGGATTTATTGTTTTTGCTATTAATCTTACCGAAGTATTTAAATCCGATCTGATGACCAAAATACTCGGCGCCGATGCCATCCTGAATATTTCTTATACCAACACCATCAGCAACCAAAGTGTTGCCATGAACTTTAACCCCAACGCAGAAACTTTTCCGGTAAATAAAGTTTTCACATTAAACATGCTCGGCAAATGGCAAATTCATCTGGCCGATAAGGAGCAAGCGCTTAGCCGCATAAGCAACGGCTTGATAACTTTCTTATTAAGCTTTGTCTTATCCGGTTTTGGCACAAGATTATTTCTGAGCATTAGAAGAAAAGACAATCCAGAATTGAAATATTACATTTACGATAAAAGCAGTAAAGACTGACTATCCGGCAGATACAGTCACATAGCACATCTATAGGATATACCGAACAGTATAACGCGCATCTTCCCCGGTTGATGGGCGCCGCCGACCAGGCCGGCGGCACAACTCTTGATGCTGAATAACATAGTGTAAAAACTTCAACCGTAACCGTTTACTTTCTAAAGAACAGATTAACCAGTAAACTTAACAACACACTCAGCAGCAGCAACGAGGTGATTGGAAAAAAGATAAAGCTGTTTTTATTTTCTATCCTAATATCGCCCGGCAACTTGCCAAACCAATTGACCAACCAAGGTGCATAATTCAAGATCAGACCGATCAACAGGATAACCGCGCCGATGACAATTAAAACTTTTCCGCTCTGCATATTGCCTCCAGTACCTTTAAATTAACGCCCTGCACCATCCCAACAAACCAACCTATCTAAAAAATGTAGGATGATGCCAACCAACGGGCGGCGCATCATCCCTCACGAAGCCGTTATCAGCAAAGCACCGATAAAACAATAGCAACCGGGGATTTGTTCCAGCATGAAGGCAAAATCTTCCTCGCCCATGGTTGCGGTTTGCGGCAAGACATTTCATCAAAGCATAATTCAGGGTGAGCATGAATATCGTGTCGTAAGCGACGGCTATCATCAATATGATGGATAATTTCCGGTTTTGACACAGACTGTATCCAATTGGCAATCTCAGACAAAGGTGTACTCCTTATTTGCTCAGCATGGCAAAAGCTTATTGTGCATTCGTAGTCGGCAAGAGTCAAAGCCTGTCTAATTAGTAGGCTGAGCACATGTGAAGCAGCTTAGATTTTAACCCACTCCTGCTTGCTAACCCTATTTCGGCAAGGTATTATGCGTAGCTGCGACAGTGCCAAGCTACTAGCGAAACAGATTTTTAGTTGGACTCAGCATGATTCCACGGCACAGCCAATCTTAATTAAGGAAAACAAAGGAAAGCATATGCATTTTATCCAGCAAGTACGCTTCGCCCCGAGCCAATCAAAACTTACCCCCCCCCCCCTCAAAAAAATGCTGTGCTTGATAAACTAAAGCTAACTACGCTATCGGCTTTAATTTTATTATGCTTTATTGGGCTGGGCGGCTGGCAAACGGCACAGGCCAATACAACATCCAGCTTCGATAGCAGTCTGTATAGCCAACAAGTTGTCTTTGTCGGCATTCCGGCGCAAATACCCATTACAGTAGACCCCGGCAGCAATGTCACCAAACTGCAAATAGCCGCCAAAACATTACCGGGCGGCGCCATACTCGCGAATGCCGCCAAAAACAGCGCCGGCCTTTGGCAGGCACTGCTGAGCTGGACGCCGACTGCCGCCCAAACCGGCGTCAATACTGTAACCTTTAACGCCACAGATAACCAAGGCGGCAGCTTAAGCTATACCATTACGTTTACGGTACTCAGCAACCCCAGTGTGATCAATCGGATTTTAGCCATTCGCCCCAAAATGATGACCATAGGCAACAGCATCAATGCCTTTAATGCCTTGGGTGATATCGGCGGCGGTAACACCTGGGGCGCAGACGGTCATTTAACCTGGTTTCATGCCAAAACCAATGCCGGATTTGATAGAGCTCGCTCTGAAAGCTATCACTGGAGCATAGGCGGCGGCATTGATACTTTTGCTTGTTATTACTTTGGCGGCGCGGTTCTGAACTTGCAGGGCGGCCATTCCATGCTCAGCCAAATTCCGGCAGCAATGAGCTATCTGATTGATACCCCAGATATTGTTTACCTGACCAACGTCACCGAGAACGATCTGGGCCAAGGCTATACTCCAGCAGTGATAGAAAGCGCGATTACCCAGACCATTAAGCTGATTCAAAGCAAATGGCCCAATGTATTAATTTTAATTTCCACCCCCAGCCCCAGTTTGTCGTACAACACCCCTACCCTGCACAGCAATGTCGCGGCGGTGTCGGCCTTTATCCAGGCTTTGCCGAATAGCTATGAAAATCTGCTGGTGGAACATAATGTGTCAACCTTGTTGTCCGGCACGGTTGACCAACCCAATCCCAGCTATGTGGTGGATGTCATTCATCCCAATGAGCGCGGCGCTTTAGTGCGCGCCAACGGCCTGTACCACCAATACGGCTGGCTATTTCCCAATGCTTTACAAATTCCTACGGCGGCCTATAACCCAGTTTCGCCTGGGCAAAGTCTGCAATACAATCCGGTATTTGCCGCCATCGGTGGCCCGGCTGAATATACCGGCTCGGTAACTGGTTTAACCATTGATCATCAATATAATAGCTACGAATGGTATTTACCTGCAAATTATATTGCCACCGTCTCGCAAGTCTCCAAATCCGGCGGCCTCAATGTTACCTTGGGCGCTACCGGCCCGGTCAGCAGTCAAGGTGGTTTGGCGTTTGATTCGGATTGGGGCAGTGGCTACTATCTGCACTTGCCGCAAGTCAATCCAGCCAATTATTATTTTGGAGCGATGCAGGTTAAAGTGATCAATCCGGTTAATTTATTCGGCTTTGGCTTTGAATCCAATCTGATCGGCGGCGTGGAAAACAATTTAACCGCCATCCGTTTTGAAGGCACTTTTGCCGCCGCACATCCTGAAGGGCTGTCCGATATTTTTAAAGCCGGCGATACCTTTACCTTTGTTACACCAACCGCCATGCCGGGCAGCACTAATACCAGCGTCGTCAATTATGGCAATGTCTTTGGCACTAACGGCATTACTGCCGGCAAACCAGCCACTTATCCCACCGTGCAAATCCTGGCGCAAAATCTGCTGGCCGTACCGACAGCCTCGCCAAAATTTGCCGCCGGCATGGCCAGCCAGCAAAAACTGGTGGCCAATACCGCCTTCAGCTATAACGTCACCATCATTCCCGATGCACAAACCAGCAATGTGTTATTAACCGCAACCGGCTTACCCTCCGGCGCCAGCCTGGGTCAGCCGGTGTTAAGCAACAGTCAGCTGGTAGCCAAACTCAGCTGGACGCCCAGCACAGCCCAGAAAGGCAAGTCTTTCCCGATTACTTTGCTGGTGCAAGATAATTTGTCCGGTGCGGAACCGGTGACATTTAACTTAACGTTGGTTGTTTCGCCTTAGGCGGGATTAGCGTACATTTTAGTTTTGCATCCATTTAGACCGCTGGGTTACCGGCGGTCTTTGGCCATGAATGACTGGGGCGCTGGTTTATTGCTCACAGTAGCTGTGGATAGCTTCCAAAACGATATGTGCCAACTAAATACAGGATTCGTGACGCTGGCAGGCAACAAACCCCCATTTTAAGTAGAATGCTGCCATTCCCTTAAAAATCCACACAAGCCATGAATCACCAAACTGAACAACCGGTCATTCCTGAAAAGGCATCGGAAGTTTCAAAGCTTTTGCAAACGGCAAATCTGTTATTAAACCAAGGTGGGTTTCAACTAGCCTTGCAAAAAGCAGAACCCGCGATTGCTTTGGCAGCGGCAGCCAATCAACCCGCTCTGCAAGCTCATGGATTGTTTATCAAAGCTCAAGCCGAAAAAATGCTGGGCCGCATTCAGGCGGCCAGAGATTCTTTAACTCAGGCTGAAGCACTTTGCTTGCCTTCTGACAATTTACCAAAAGCCAATATATTAGTTGCCATCGGTGACATAGAGCTGATGACAGGCAATCAAAATGCAGGCAAAGCGGCATTGCTAAAGGCCCAAGCGCTTTTTCAGCAAAGCCATTTCTTACCCGGCGAAACTCAAGCACTTATCGGACTGGCGAATCTGGAAAGTCAATCAGGTCATAATGACCTGGCTTTACAGTATTATAGCCAGGCACTTACACTCTGCCGACAATTTAATGACAAGTTCATTGAGGCCAATATTCTTTTTAGTCAGGCTAATTTGCTCGCGGCGATGTGTGACTATCAATCCGCCCGACTAGCCTATCAGCAGGCTCGTCAGCTTTGGCAAAGCTTTAATAATCAACATGGCGAAGCTTCTGTATTATGCGGGCTGGCCGAACTTGAAAACCTGCTGGGTAATGACCAGGAAGCCCGGACATTTTACGCACAGGCACTGGATGTTTTTCAGCAACTCAATAATCCGCTTGGCCAAGCCAATGTAATCTCCGGCTTAGCGGAACTTGAGCGGAAACAATCTAACTATTCAGTGGCCCGCCGCGCCTACCTCCAAGCACTAAGCTTATATCGACAACTAAAAGACATAAAGGGAGAAGCCAATATTTTTCTTGGGCTTGGTGACCTGGATAGTCAACTCGGTAATTACTATAGCGCCCATCAAAATTTTGCCCAAGCGTTAAGCCTGTATGAACAAATCGGCGACACTCGTAAAGAAGCCGATGTTTTGTTCGGTCTGGGCAAATTGGAAACTCAATTAGGCAATAGCAATGCAGCCGCTGCAGCTTTCACTCATGCCAACGAGCTTTATCAAAGCCAAGCCAATAATCTAGGTAAAGCTAATGTGCGACTATGGCAGGCTCATCTGCAAAGTGATCAAAGAGATTATGCTGAAGCGGAGAAATTGTATCTGCAAGCACGGGATTTATATCAACAGCTTCAGGACAGATTAGGAGAAGCAAACGCCGGCAAAGCTCTGGCTGACTTATTGAGCAAAGCCGATAAAACAACGGACGCCCGTTTATTTTATCAGCAGGCAATTGAATTATATCAACAAATCAACCATGCTCACGGTGAAGCTCTGACCCTAACTGATCTAGGTGACCTGGAAAACGCACAAGGCAATCTACCGGAAGCAACAGCCGCCTACATAAAAGCTTGTCGGCTTCATCCAACAGGAGAATGGTGGCAAGCCAAGTTAATCGAAAAAATCCAGCTTAGTTTAAAACTGGATGAAGACAACCTATGCCGGCAAACCGGGTTATCCAGGGTTCAGTTGCGCAGCAGTCAGCGAGCATTGGCCTTGGTAAAACAGTATTTAAAATCAGATTACGGCGATCAGTTTAATGAAACAAAATTTCCGTTGTTTGTACTGGCATTGCAACAACCTGCGCTTAAAGACTGGCTAGGCTGGGATGACGGCACACGCATCGCCGCCAATCAAGCAAATTGCGAATTGTTTTTTTCCTGGTTATCCCGGTTAAGCAGCGCACCCGACAAAAGTAATCAACAAGAACAAGAAGCCATCCTCAAGCAGCCGAACGATATAGCACAATTAGAAAAAATTGTTGCCGATGACACCGCGTTGAGCCAGTTGAAACAAACCCGCAGCCTGAGTTTAGCCTTACAAAACAGTGCGCTGTTTTTACGTGAACAACAGCAAGAAGCGCTCAGTTCGGTCATCACCGCTATCGATAAACTTAAAAGTCTGGCGATTCCCTCTGATTATTTGCCTGATTTGGAAACTGCCTTGGGGCATTTGCAGGGCCTGATAGATGGTTTACGCAGTTCCGGTTTGAGTGGTGTTGAGCAGGATAAAGTATTCGAGCAGCGGATAGATCAGCATTTCAGTAGTCTGCAAATTCAATCTTACAAAAAACTGCAAGGTCTGGAACTGCAAAAACTCAGCAGAATCAATTTAATTGCCGGTCTTAACAACAGCGGCAAAACCACGTTGCTGGAAGCCATTTATTTACTCACCCGGCAAAATGACTTTGCCGGTTTACTGGAAGTGGTGCGCCGCCGCGGCAAATTGCCGGAAGATCATTTGATACCCAGCTGGTTTATTAAACAAATCCCCGCTGAAATCAAAATACAAGGCGTGTTTAATCATAAAACTGCCAGCGTGGCGATCAGTCATTTTCAGGAAACCGATGAAAGCATAGACAAGTCGCGTTATCAGGCAACCGTAGAGATTGCCGCCAGTTATCAGGACAGCCATCAAGAATCCAGCACCCGAATTTTCAAAAACCGTGAACGGCAAACAAAAGCCGGCACGATTAAGCTATTAAGCCCTATCGTGTTTAGCAGCCCATTTTTTCTGAATGAATCGGCCCACTATGCGCTGTTTTATGCCAAAACCGTACAAGCCAAAGCCTTGCCAAGAATAGAAGTCTTTCTGCGGCGCGCCATGCTGCCGTCGTTAAACCGCATTACCTTGATAGATGATATGCGGCGTTTTTTGGTGGAAGACGATAAATTTGCCGAGGCGATGGATTTAAGCAGTTATGGTGAAGGCTTGCAGCGGATTTTTTTTATGACGTTGCTGTTTGCCTCAGCAGAAAATGGCGTGATTTTAATCGATGAATTTGAAAATGCCATACACACCGAATTAATCGCCGAACTAGCGCCGTTTATCTACGAATTGGCTAAAATTTTTAACGTACAGATTTTTATGACCAGCCATAGTAAAGAGTGTATTGATGCTTTTGTTAACAATGTGCAGGCCGCTGACCTTGATGATTTTAGTTTTCATGCGTTGGTGGATGATGCCGGAGATATTAAAGCCCGTGAATACGATGGCAGAAAATACGCCAAGCTGTTAAGAATTGCCGATGTTGATTTAAGGAAAGCCCAATGACCGAGAAGGTTAACGCCTTATTGGTATTCTGTGAAGGCGATCATGATGTAACTTATGTGCGAAAAGTGCTGAAGTGCTTAATGGGTTATAAAGACGTCAAAAAGAAATTTGCCGACTTACCGCATCCGTTTAACAATTTATTAACACAAACGGTAAAAAATCATATTCAAGGTGATTTATCCTTGGATATGGCGCATACATTTTTTCTACCTAGCGCGATATTAAGCAAAGATCGGCAACTAATTTTATTATTCAATACTGGCGGTAAAAATAAATACCGTGAAATCCATAAACTGATTCTTGATTATCATCCTTTATTAAATGAGCCTTATTTGCAAAATAGAGCTAACGAAGTAGTGGAAAAGCACGGTTATTTGTTTCTGTATGATGCAGATGACAACGGATTGAATAAGGTAATGGAATATGTGAGAGAAAAATTTTCGACTATTTACGATTGGGATATTAACAACGAGCCAATTGCCGATTCTAATCTGATTTTTATGTCGGATGCGGACTGGATAGATTCACTTGACAGTCCATTTGGCAAATATGTAGAAAATAAAGCCGTTTTTGTCTGGGGAGCCAACCCTGAAAGTGGTACGCTGGAAGATATTTTAATGCCTATGTTTACTACAGAACACGCGGCAAAAATGCAAACAATCACAAAAGCCCTAGATGACTGTTTTTCATGGAACACGCGGAGTGAAAAAACCGAAGAAGCTATTCCCGAAACTGCCAGAAAACATAAAGCTACACTAACAATGCTAGGCCAAAGGGAAAAACCTGGTTCAGGCTTAAGCCTGATTTTAAAACAATCTAAATTACTCAGCTCAACAATGCTGGAAAATAATCCAACTACCCAGCAATTTGTCCAATTTGTGACTGGATTTTTGTCACGACTCTAGAGTAGGCTATAGCAAAATAATCAATTGGAGGATTGCTATGACCCCGGAAAGACTTCTTTACGCTAATGCACTAGCATTCATACCCGTACCTATAGCAATGCAGCATCGTAAGGTTGAAGTTATACTCTGGCCTTTGGATGAAGAGCCATCTGCTACTTTGGAAACAACTTTGCCTTGGCAGAATTTTTTTACCCAGCACAGTCGTCAGGTTGACGATGCCACTCCATGTACTCGTGAAGAATTATATGCCGACCGTTTGCGTTGATACCAACATCTGGATTTACGCCCTTAGCGCGCCCAAGTACGGTGACGTAACCAAGCATCAACTTGCCCAATATAGCATTCAAAATGCCGGTAACATCACGATAACGCCGCAGATCATTAATGAATTGGGCTTTGCATTAAGGAAGACATGCAGCATCTACAACAAATTGAAGGTCTTCAAATAGTTAATCCATTTATCTAAAGCTCAAAACTAATACGAACAGCAACCCCCATCGTTAATCATCTACCGATATCATAAACCTCTTTTATGCCCAACTTTCATCTCCACCCCCGCTTGCAAAATGATTGTTACAGCGTTGGTTGTCTGACCTTATGTCAGTTGCTGATGATGAATGACAGCCTGTACCCCTGGTTTATTCTGGTGCCGCAACGCCCCGACATCGGCGAGATTTTTCAGCTGGTCGAGGCAGACAGACAATTGCTGCTGTCAGAATCCTGTTTACTGGCAGAAACCTTACAGAGTATTTACCTACCAGACAAATTGAATATTGCCGCCATCGGCAACCTGGTGCCGCAGTTACACATCCATCATGTGGCGCGTTACCGCACCGACACTGCCTGGCCGGCGCCGATTTGGGGAAAATTGCCGCCGCAGCCGTATACTCAAAAACAGGCCGAGCACCGGATAAGCCGCTTGCGCGAAGCTTTAAGCGGCAATTTGCTGGATTGATTGTCGCCATTCGCCGTAAATAGATAAACTGTACAGGATACGGCATGACAATCACGACAGATGCGCTTCACGCTGCTGCGCACATCCTATAACCTATTATTTTTCGGCTTAAAAAATCATGCTGTCGCATGACGGCTGATTTTTCTTCAGCGTTCAACATTCCAGCATATAATATAAAAATAAAGCCTGACAGGCATTCCATTTTTAAACTATTATCAAATGACACAACTCGCTATCGGCCCCATCATGATTGATATTGAGGGCCAAAGCTTAACTGCGCTGGACAAAGAAAAAATCGCCCACCCCAATACCGGCGCTTTAATACTCTTTAGCCGAAATTTTGAACATCCCGATCAAATACAAGGCCTGATCAAAGCTATTCGCAATGCCCGGCAAGGCGATATTTTAATTGCTGTCGATCAGGAAGGCGGTCGGGTGCAGCGCTTTCAACACGGCTTTACCCGGCTACCGCCCGCTGCTCGCTATGTTGAGCAAGCCGATCTGGCCGAACAGGCAGGCTGGCTGATGGCGGCGGAATTACTGGCGGTAGGCGTTGATTTTAGCTTTGCGCCAGTACTGGATGTCGATTGCGGCATTAGCGAAATTATTGGCGACCGCTCTTTTGCTCAAAATCCCCAGCAAGCCGCGACATTGGCCGGTGCTTTTCGACTAGGCATGCAGCGTGCCGGCATGGCCGCCACCGGCAAGCATTTCCCAGGGCACGGGGCAGTCGCGCTGGATTCGCATCTGGCGCTGCCGATTGACAACCGTGACTTAGAGACTATTCGCCACCAGGATTTAACGCCGTTCCGGCAGTTGATCGCCGCCGGCTTAGAAGCGGTGATGCCCGCTCATGTGGCTTATCCGGCGGTGGACAAATTGCCGGCCGGATTTTCGGAAATCTGGCTGCAACAGATTTTACGGCAAGAACTGGGGTTTGACGGCGCAGTTTTCAGCGACGATCTGAGCATGGCCGGCGCGGCGGCTATCGGCGATTTTAATGAACGCGCCGGCTTGGCCTTGCAAGCCGGTTGTGACATGCTGCTGGTTTGCAATAATTCGGCGGCCGCAGAACAGGTATTGGACAGCACCCCGGTTCGCCCCCTAAAACATCGGGAACGCCGCCTGCAAAACATGCGCGGTCAATCGCAATTAAGCCGGCAGGCATTGGTCGATAGCGAGCAATGGCGTAAAGTTTCCAAACAACTTAGAGAATTTTGTGACCCCCATGCTTAAAGAAATAACCCAAATTCAAGAACACGCCCGTTGCCTGCATAGCGAAGCGGAAATGGAAGCGGCGCTGGACAAAATGGCCATCGCCATTACCGCCCAGTTACAGGATAGCAATCCGCTGGTATTGTGCGTGATCAACGGCGGCATTATCGCTACCGGCAAACTGCTGCCGCGCCTGCATTTTCCATTGATGCTGGATAGTATTCAGGCCAGCCGTTATCGAAATACCACCGCCGGCGCCGACATTCATTGGTTGTTTAAGCCCACTACCCCACTGCAGGATCGCACCGTGCTGATAGTGGATGATATTCTGGATGAAGGCCATACCTTAAAAGCGATTGTGGAATTTTGCCAAGAGCAAGGCGCAGCAGCTGTTTATACGGCCGCGTTAATGGATAAAATGCTGGGAATCGCCAAACCGATCCAGGCGGATTTTATCGGCATTGAAGTGGAAAACCATTATTTGTTCGGCTACGGCATGGACTACAAAGGTTATTTAAGAAACGCACCGGGCATTTTTGCCTGTAAGGAAGTATTATGACATTAGCGATTATCGGCGGCACCGGCCTCAGCAAAATTGAGGCTCTGAACATTATTGAGCAACAAACCCTGCAAACGCCTTATGGCTCCCCTTCTGCGCCTTATTTATTGGCGGAACTGAACGGCAAAAAACTGGTATTTTTAGCCCGCCACGGCAATCCGCACCGAATTCCGCCGCATAAAATTAATTATCGCGCCAATATCTGGGGCTTACAGCAACTTGGCGTCACCGCAGTTATCGGCGTTGCCGCGGTTGGCGGTATCACCGCGGCCATGACGCCGGGGCATATCGCCATCCCGGACCAAATTATCGATTACAGCTATGGCCGAGAACATAGTTTTTTTTCCGATGATTTAGAACATGTCACCCATATTGATTTTACCCTGCCCTATACGCAAAGCTTGCGGGAACATATCATCCACACCGCTCAGCGAATCGGTGTGGACATCACCGCCGACGGCACTTATGGCTGTACTCAAGGGCCCAGACTGGAAACAGCAGCGGAAATTAAACGACTGGCGCAGGACGGCTGCGACCTAGTGGGGATGACCGGCATGCCGGAGGCGGCGTTGGCGAGAGAATTGAATCTGGCTTATGCCAATATTTCCGTAGTGGTTAATTGGGGCGCCGGTTTAGTGGCAGGCGAAATTACCATGGCGGAAATTGAAAGAAATCTTGAGATTGGCATGAACAAAGCCATTGCATTATTAACAGCCACTGTTTTAAGCCAAGAATAAATAGCGTACGATAAACTCTATAAAAATGGATTTTGACGAAGCGATAAACCCCGCCAAAATCCAAAAACACATGATCGCACGATAGGATATAACTTTAGAATGACTAAACGCCGATACCGAAAGCCAAGCGTTAAACAACAGCCTAAATTCGGTATCGGTAAAGCGAGCAAACCTTATTTGGTTTGACCTTTATTGTGCAGCGCATCATTGCGATAAGCTGAATTACTTGAGTCTTCTGCAATTGCTTTAGAAGCTGAAGTGTATTTGTCGTGCTCGGAATTTTTAACCATAAAAATCGCACCGGCAAACAATACTACTGCAATACCGATATAGAGCCAGAAATTGTCTTTTTCTTGTACTTCACTCATTTTGTACCTTCCTTTATAGTTGTTTAAGAGGGTGCTGAACAAATTCAACGATGCAAAGGATACTAAATGGCTGGTTATTTTTATTGACTTGGATCAACAAATCTACTGTTTTTAAATGTCGAGCTATTCCCGCCGCAATTTCATTAAACTCTGGCTAATTGGGCAAGCTTGGCTATGCCACGCGAAAACCAGCCATGCGGTTTGGTCGGCAGAAAACTTTAGCGCCATTCCGTTTAATGCAACCCTCAGCCATCTGTTTAAGCAGCAAGTAATTATCGATACGGATGAGATCAGCCTCAACCTGCCGCCAATCGCCGAAAACGGCGCGGTGGTGCCGATCACTATCAGCAGTCGACTGGAAAACATCAGCCGGATTTATATTCTGGTGGAAAAAAACCCCACTCCCTTAGCGGCGGAATTTACGCTTACCCCAATTGCCGAGCTTTACCTCACCGCGCGGTTAAAAATGGCGGAAAGTTGCTATGTGATTATCATTGCCCAACAAGGGGAACAACTCTTGAGAAGCCGGCAGTGGGTGCAAGTGATGCAGGGCGGTTGCGGTACGGGGTGAAAGCTATCCAAAAATGCAGGATAATGACAAAGCACATCCATTGTTTTGAATAAAGATAGCCCTAATCACCCCTCGCCACAATCACTGCGTTTTCACCGCATTGTGTCAAACCCCCCTACCGTGTACCATGTCAGGATATAATACCCGCATACCCAAAACACCCAGGCGTCGATCTTAAAATTCAACAGCTTATGCGCATACTGAATATTTACTATAAAAACATCAATTCTCTGGCCGGCGAAGGGCGAGTCAATTTCGATCAGGGGCCGATAGCCGATAGCGGTGTCTTTGCCATTACCGGGCCTAATGGTTCCGGCAAAACCAGTATTCTGGATGTGATTACCTTAGGGTTATACGGCGAAACCTTTCGCTTCCACAAGCCTGCCGAACACATTATCACCAAACAAAGCAACGACAGTTTTGCGCAGGTTGAATTTGCCTTTGCCGGGCTAAAATACCGCTCTACCTGGCAAGTCAATCGCACCGATCCCGACCAGCCCGGCATGGTGTTGCGGCGTTTGTCCGGGGTAGAAGAAATTTTGGCGGAAAGCCCTTATCAGGTGCGTCAATATCTGCAAGAACTCACCGGAATGGATTTTCATAAATTCAGCAAGTCCATTATCTTGCCGCAGGGTGATTTTGCCGCTTTTTTAAATGCGCTGGACAGCGAACGCCTGGATATTCTGGAAAAAATAGGCGGCACCGATTTCTACGATGACTACCGCCAACAACTAGAAAACAAGCATCAGTCATTAAAAGACAAACTGGACTTTTTAAACCGTGAAATTGACTTAATTCCGCTGCTGAGCGATGAAGCTTTGACGGCCATTAAGCACGACCTGCTGGATTTTAAAGAGCTGAGCGATGATCTTGAGCATGAACAATCGCTGCTGGAACAGCATCAGCACGACTTGCAACACATTACCGAGCTGGAAACCCGGCAAGCCCGGCTAGATGCTCAGCAGCAAACACTGCAAGCCCAGATCGAACAACAGCAACTGGCTTTGCAACGGATAGCGGCCACGCAGCAGGCCGATCTATTTAAAGAAGATCTGCAATTGCAAGACACCATGCTGGCCGAAGCAGAACTACGCCGCAGCAATCTTAACCATAGCCGCAACGAATTGGCAAAATTGCAACAACAATTAAGCACAGCAGGGCTGACGGCCATTTCAGCAGCGCCGGCCGGCAAATCATTACCGACACAACAACAAACCATAGGCGCGCTTAAACTAACAGTCAGTGAAGTTAAACTGGAATTGCCCAGACTCACTGAACTGGCAAAAACCATCACCCAGCAACTGAGCGACAAACAAGCCACCTTACAAGAAGTTGAAACCTGGTTGCAAGGCCATCAGGGCGAGGCAATCTTGTTGAGCAATTTCCCGGAAGTGGCGCAGTTACGCAATCTGCGCACGGAACTGGCGGAAATGGGCGGGCTGCAAAAAAACCAGAGCGCCTGGACGAAAAAAACTAATGCTTCGCAGAAAAAAAACAAATCCGAATTAGCCAATACCCAGACCCGGCTGACGGAATTGAAAGAACAGATTATTGTCCAGGAAAAAACCCTACTGGACATGGCGCAAGGCAAAAGTTTTGCGGATTTAAAAGAATTACAGCGCGACCAAGAAAAACGCTTAGGCGATTTTGAAGAACTATTCTCAATCGCCGGCATCAACGCCAGATTCACCAAGAAAAAAAGCTGGTTCGGCTGGTTTGCCGGCAATATTGTCGAACCTGAGCTACCCGATGAGGCGGTGCTGCAAGCCCGCGTCGACACGCTGAAAGCGGAAATGGCTAGAGAAGAAAATATCAGCCGTGCGCTGGAACTGGCTATCAATAATGAAATTCTGCTGAAGAAATTGACCGACCAGCGCAGCAAACTGGTGGATGGCGTACCTTGTTTGCTGTGCGGCTCTTTACACCATCCTTATCTGAGCAAGCCACCGCTGTTAACCGATTCTAAAAAAGCCTTGGCGGATCATCGCAGCCGGGTGCAAATATTAAGAAGTACGCTGAACGATGCCGAAAAAAACCTGATAGCCGGGCAAAAGCGGCTATCGCAACGTAGCGCCAAACAGATATTCCTGCAAGAAAAGCGTGCCGAATGGATTACCTTAGCCAATCGGCTGAATGTTGCCCAACCCGACCTGACGATAGACAATATCACCCTGCAGGAAAGGCTATTGCTGGCTGAAGCCGATGAGCTGGAAAAAATTAAAAAACTGGTAGAAGACCATGCTCAGCTACAACGTCATATCGCCAAAGCCAAAGCAGAAATCGAGGATAAGCAGGCCGCTTTGCTGAAACTCCGTTTAACCGGCGAACAACTGGATGCTAATTGGGCGGATCAATCGCCGGAAATTGATGAGTTTACCCAAAAATATCAGCGCCTGCAGGCCGACGAAAAAGCCTTGTTGCCGATTTTGGAACCGCAATTAAAGCAATTGGGCGAAAAACTGCCGGGGCCCGGCAAGGAAAATGCTTTATTTGACCGGCTCAACACCCGCCGCCAGGATTACCAGATTCGAGTTTTACGGCAAAAAGGCTTGCAGGAGGAAATCAACGACTTGCAAGAAAAATTACTGGCCTGTCAAACGACGCTAGTCCGCTACCAACAAGACTTGATCAGCCATCAACAAGCGCTGCAACAAGAAGAACTGCTGGGTCTACAATTGGCGGAGCTGGAAAAACAAACGCTGGTACAGGCCCAGGAACAAGGCATGAAAGAACAGGAGCTGGCGCTAAGCAGTTTGCATAATCTGGTCTCGGAAAAACTAGCCATCCACGGTTTTGCCTCGCTGCCGGAAGTGGCGGATGCGTTAAAGCTGATAGACAGTCAAGCAAACATCGAATTACAGCTCACTCAACAAGCCGCCAAACTCACAGCCCTGCAAAACGAACAAGATAACCTGGTGCAGCAGTTACAATCAGCCGTAGCCGGCCTGACTTGCGAGCTTAAAAGCGATGAGATGCCGGCCATCCAAAAGCAGATTGCCGAACGTTTTGAAATTGCCGAACAAGAAATCCGCAGCCTGCAAAACAAACTGGAAAAACAACAGCAATATCGGCAAAAATATCAAACACTGGATAAGGAATTACAGCAACAAAGCCGCCTGTTTGCCCAAGCAGATGCCGAGTTGCAGCAAATCAACGCCGAACAGGGTGGTTTGCGGCGTAAAATTCAGCAGTTGCTGATTGATAAATTATTGTCGCAAACCAACCAGACCCTGGAAAAAATCAGTGGTCGTTATTATGTGCGCAGCACCCCCTGCGAACACGGTCTGGCGCTGGAAATTGAGGATAGCAAACAACATAACACCCGACGTTTGCCTAAAACCCTATCCGGTGGCGAAAGCTTTGTGGTCAGCCTGGCACTGGCACTGGCGCTGGCGGAAATCGCCAATAACGGCAAAGCAGTTGAATCGCTGTTTCTGGATGAGGGCTTCGGCAATCTGGATGCCGATGCACTGTATCTGGCGATGAGCGCACTGGAAAGTCTTAAAACCCAGGGCAAAACCGTGGGGATTATCTCGCATGTCGAGGCGGTTAAAAAACGCATCAAGACTCAAATTGAGCTGGTAAAAAAACCTGATGGTTTAAGCGAATTAAAGATGGTGGCTTGATGAGAAGCCAAGGCTAGCCCTGTAGGCTGGGTACAGGCTTTTTTGTGCCCACCCGCGCCGGAGCGGGATTTCCACCCGCTAGATTTTGCAGCATTGCCCAGCCGCAACAATGCGTTTGCCCTGGTAGACCGCTGCAACAACACAGCAAAAATTTCCAATTATGCGATAATTACCGATTAGATTTTTTGCAGACACCGGAGATTTTGCATGACCGCACTGATAGGCATCATCATGGGTTCCTCATCCGACTGGGAAACCATGCAACATGCTGCCCAAACCCTTGAACATCTTGAGATTCCACACGAAGTGGAAGTGGTATCAGCACATCGTACCCCCGATAAGCTGTTTCAATATGCTGAAGCGGCGGAAGGCAAAGGGCTGGAAGTCATTATCGCCGGGGCCGGCGGCGCTGCCCATCTGCCCGGCATGACCGCCGCCAAAACCGCCTTGCCCGTGTTGGGCGTACCGGTGCAATCCAAAGCGTTAAACGGCATGGATTCTTTATTATCCATCGTGCAAATGCCGGCCGGTATTCCGGTGGGCACGCTGGCCATCGGCAAAGCCGGGGCGATCAACGCCGCCTTGCTGGCTGCCGCCATCGTCAGTAATAAACACCCGCAATACCGTCCGGCGCTGAACGCCTACCGCCAGCAACAAACCGACAACGTTATCGCCAACCCTGATCCACGGCAGGTGCAACCATGAAAATAGGCATATTGGGTGGCGGCCAGCTCGCTAGAATGATAGCGCTGGCCGGCTATCCGCTGGGTTTACAATTTATTGTGCTCGATCCCGACCCTAATGCCGGCGCAGCCGGGTTAAGCGAACATCTACTGGGCGCATATGACGATCCGGCTTTACTGGCTGAACTGGCCGAGAAAGCCGACATTGTCACCTATGAGTTTGAAAACGTACCGGCCCATGTGGCCGAGTTTTTAACCAGTCACACCACTGTTTACCCGCCGGCCAATGCCTTGGCAGTGGCTCAGGATAGGCTGTTGGAAAAAAACTTTTTCCAGGAACTGGACATCCGCACCGCGCCCTATGCGGCGGTAGACAGCCTGGACGACTTACAACAGGCTATGCTCAGCATCGGCTATCCGGCAATTTTAAAAAGCCGCCGATTGGGTTACGACGGCAAAGGCCAAGTTTTTTTAACCGCCGCCGAGCAGCTACCTGCAGCCTGGCAATCGCTGCAAGGCGCCGCCGCTATCGTGGAAGGTTTTGTCGCTTTTCAGCGGGAGGTATCCATCATCGCCGCCCGCCGCCCCTCCGGCGACATCGTTTTTTATCCGCTCTCAGAAAATCGCCATAAAGGCGGCATTTTACGAGTAGCGGAATGCCGCAGCAACGATCCGGCGCAAGCCAGTGCCGAAAGCTATGTGCGACGCTTGTTGGAACAACTGGATTATGTCGGCGTGATTGCTTTGGAATTATTTGAAGTGGATGGGCAATTGCTGGCCAACGAATTTGCCCCGCGCGTCCATAACTCCGGGCACTGGAGCATAGAAGGCGCGGAAACCAGTCAATTTGAAAACCATCTACGCGCCATTCTCGATCTCCCACTGGGCGCGACCACCCCGCGCGGTTATGCCGGCATGGTGAATTTTATCGGTGGACTAACGGCGGATGAAGAAGTTTTAGCCATTCCTTCTGCCCATTTGCATTTGTACGACAAAGCGCCACGCAAAGGCCGCAAAGTGGCCCACGCTACCATCCGAACCGACCAGCCAAACGAATTTGCCGCTGCCTTGCAAAAACTCAGCGACCTGGCCGTGGCGGTTGATGATTCTTGATACTTAAGACCGGCAATCAATAAAACGGTAGGATGTGCCAACCAACGGGCGGCGCATCGTTCCTCGCGAGGCTGTTATCGGCAAAGCACATGCCTTGTTCAAGGCCATTGCGGCTAAGGTTTGCCGGCGCGACGATTTTTATTTAAGCTGCTAGACCACCTTATCGGTCGTTGGGCTTTAATTGATGCCCCGCCCGTTGGTTGGCACATCCTACCTGATGCAGCCATTCTTCGGTGAATAGTGACACTTATTCTTTATCCAGCGGCTGCAATTGAAAAAAAACCACGCCGCCCAGCAATGCGCAGATAACGCAGAATACCATTAACGCCGCCGTGTTAAATACGCCGGCAAAAATATTCTCCGAACTAAACGGCGCAAACGGTTTGGCATTGGGATGCACCATGCTGTCCAGAACTATATGACTAAAAGTGCCGATAAACGCGCTGGTAATGGTCACCGGCCAACTAAGCGGCAGGTATCGGCGCAACCGCAGCCGCCGCAAGCCTCTTTCCGCCAAAAATTTACCGGTGCCTGCCGCCAGCGCACCCGTGAGCGTGGCGCCTAAAAAGGTATGAAAAAAGCCGTGATAATGGCCTTTACCGCTGATAATGCTAAGCAATGGCTCTAGATCAGTTAATATCTGCGCCCAGCCAAAAACAATCAGCGAGAATTTGCGTTGCATCACCGCTTTTACCGCAATGGCAGGCCCCATATGAAACGGTGTAAATGGCAAATTAAAGGTTCCTTGATAAAATTTTAGTGATCCAGGGCCGTAGGGCGGGTTAGTTGCGTCAAAGCGTTTGATGTAAAAGACAAAACTCTATTCGCAACGTAACCCGCCTAGTAGCCGACGCTTGCGGCAAAAGCGGTTAGCCCCTTAAAGTCTTGGCGGGTTACGCGATGCTAACCCGCCCTACGTGCTTGATAAAGTTTTAGTGATCCAGGCTTAAGTCATCGGGATGACGGCAATCCTGTTTAATCAATAATTTTTGCCTAACCGATTTCAGACTAAAAAACCGATAAGGTAAGCCATACCAGTATCGGACAAATAAATAATGACGCACCGGGGTTTTAATCAGCAATAACAGCAAACCGATGGAATACAAACACCATACCGCTGCCCATTCGTTCATATTATCCGTGGTTAAAAACGCCAATAGTGGCCCGGTGATAAAATGATAGGTTACCAACTTCCAGGAACCGTACAGCAATGGCAACAAAAAAGCAGCATAGACATAAGCATTGGCCATTTCAATGCTGCCGTTAGCCGGTATCGCCCAGGCAATATGCCAATCGCCGGATGTAGAGCAAATCTGTTTACCGCAAAACGGCATCTCGAACTTAAGCCCGTTTGCTACCAGCAATTGATAACTTTTTTCGTAACAATATTCAGCCCAGGCAAATGGGTAAATACGCAGCATAAAAACCACCGCCGCACAGCTGCATAAGATATACACCCAGGCAGCAATCTGCCGACGCACCGGCTTGGGAATAAAATGCATGGACACTGCATTAACAAAAAAAGGTTGAAAGGCAATATGCATATAACCCAGCAAGGTGGCGATCTGGTTTTGCGGATTAAAGCACTGATCAATCACCGTATAAGTATAGGCTTGCAACAGTTCCATCAGGGAAAAATAAGCTAAGGCGCCGCAAAGCACCTTGGATTCACCTTTTTGATAAAAATAAGCCGTACTGATAAAACCGGTTGCCGCCAGACATGCTGAGGCTTCGCCACTCCAACACATAAGTTTTACTGCTCGTCATTTATAATCGTTAAACAAGGATGAGGCAGTTGGCCTTACCCACTTCCCGGCGGGAAGCATGACAGCAGACCAACACATCGATTTACCGATTGCCGAGTATAAATAGTCCGGCCAATAAAATCCATATCATTGATCAGGCACCGCGATTTAAGCAGAAAACACCTTTAATTTTAGCAATATTGTCACTATTCAGCGTGAAGCGTATTCCGGGAGTTTTGCTATTTACGCTGAATAACGACGAAATATTTATGTCACACTTCCCCTGCCCTGCGCCATGTGCTACCGTAGTGGTTTTGCTGCCCGGAGCTGTCATGAAGCCAATTAAACCCTGCTGCCTTGCCCTCACCTTGTTTGCATCCACTCTGATAGGACAGGCTGCCTACGCCCTGGAAACCACCCCGGCGGCTCAGGATAAATTACGGATTCATACCAGCCACCCCAAACGAACGCAAGATTCCCTGTTTTCTTATACCGCAGAATGGCGTATTGATGATGGCTTGCTGTATCGCGCCACCGGCATCAGCTTTTTAAATGGCGCAAAACTGGACGGCGCCACATCACCCGGGATTGTTGCCAAAAAACTGGTCACTTCCATGAAAGACGCCATGATCCAATTAGATCCGAATTGGCGCGGCGCCACCATTACCCAGACAGCGGATCAACCTGAACTGACCATCGCCAACAAGACCGGTTTTTCTTTAACCACGGTTACGGTCAGAGATTACAGCAATCAGGCGCTGCGTTATGATCTGGATGGTAAAAGCTTTAATGCGGAAGGCATACAGCTGGGTTTAGATATTGTATTAACGGCCGATGTGGAATATCTGGATGGTTTTTCCAGCTTGAAAGGCCAAACCGCCTCACAAGGCGAAGTAATTATCAGCATTGATAATCACGATCCTGTGCATATTAAAACCGATGGCAAAACGACCAAACAAATCGAAGAAGAGATTGCCAAACACCTCAGCGGTTCACAGCTTAGCCTAACTCCGTTGTACGAAGGCCTGGTCAGTACCGATACCCGCAACAATAAACCGTTTGATAACAGCGAGGTGCAAATTCTTAACCTGGCTGCTAAATCCATCAGTATTGATATTACCGACCCTACCGTCGGTATTTTAACCAAATTCAAATTCAAGGATGAAAATCATACCGTCAAAGTGATGGAGCCGCGCTTTATGTTAGGGGTGTTGGCGGTGGTCAGCTTTTTGGCTGTCGGCTTCAGCTGGTATCGGAATAAAAAACAGGCGTAATATCGCCACTGTTTTAGTGTGATAGCGCATAAGCGCCTTGACACTTTTAGTCTATTTGCTTTCACCGTGTTTTTAAATTAATAAAACACGGTGAAAGTGACCAGTTATTAGAAAACTGCGGTTAGTTATCTTGGCCTTCTGCTTTGATTTCCGAGATTAAATCCCCCAGATGCTCTTTCTGCCGCAGGACAAAATTTTTACTTTCAACCGCTGTTCTATTGCCCAGTGTAATAATTTGTTTGCGGTATTTATGCGTCAGATACCCGGTGAGTAAGCCGGTAGAAAACAACCCGAGCGGATGACGGAGCAATGCCTTGGTAATACTGTTGCTGGTATGAGTAATGCCGGAAATGACCAGACCCATTACCACCCCTTTTACTAGAATTTCGCCATTGTTGGCGGGCGGCATCCGGGCGGCTTTATGTTTATGTGTCGCCGATTTTTTAGCTTTTTCGAGATTGACTGGCTGTCCGCTAGTGGCGTGAGTCATAAATTTCTCCTTAGTAGTTTGCTTAAGAATTTGCCTAACTATTTAAACAATAGACATTACAGACACCCAAAAAATTCACTTGACCGGCCCGACGGTAAGCAATAATCCTAAAATCAGCGTCAACTTAAAACCGGACACCGAGCATGATCAAACCAGACTCCAACCATATTGCTCATAGCATCATCAAAAAAGTAGCCGCAGTGACGCTGGCATTGCTGGGCATCGGCTTTATCCTTTCGCTGGACAACTGGTTTCTGGTTAATACCCAAATGCCGAGTTTAACGGAAAACTTGAGTTTTGGCCTGTTATTACTGATAGGCTTTCTGACCAGTTTTCACTGTGTCGGTATGTGCGGCCCTTTGATGTTAAGTTATACGGCTAAACATGCCAAAGCCGGACAAAAAACCTATATTACCCATTTGCTGTACGGCTTGGGTAAAACTTTGTCTTACACCGTCATCGGCGCCATGTTCGGCGAGTTTGGCGCCATCGTTGCCTTTACGCCATTTGCCCAAGGCGTAGTGGGCGTGGCGGCCGGTTTATTTCTGCTACTGTTCGGTTTGCACATGCTGGAGGTGTTTGCCAGCCTCAACCATTTTCAATTCAGAACACCCAGCTTCGTCATGCGCTTTGTCGGCAAGGAATATCGCAAGCACAGCAACCCGTTTGCGATAGGCTTGCTCAACGGTTTAATGATTATTTGCGGGCCATTGCAAGCCATGTATGTGATGGCGGCCGGCACCGGCAGCTGGTCGGAAGGCGCTACCCTGCTGTTTTTTTTCGGCATCGGCACTTTGCCGCTGCTGTTGGGCTTTGGTTTGTTAACCAGCCTGCTCTCGGCAAACTTAACCCCTAAACTGCTTAAGGCTTCCGGCGTTATCGTCATGGTGCTGGGGGTGATCATGCTAAACCGCGGCTTAACGGTAACCGGCAGCGGTGCGGACTTTAACACCCTGGCGGCGCGTCTGTCTCACTATCTATCGCCAAGCACCGCATTATCTGCTGCTGACAGTGACGAACAAATTATTAATATGGATGTGGAAACAGGCGGTTTTTTTCCTAATAAATTCACTTTGCGTAAGGATGTTCCGGTTAAATGGATCATCAATGCCAAACAGCTGACCCAATGCAACCGGGTGATTGTGGTATCAAACTATGGTTTGCGGATAGAACTGCAAGCGGGCATACAAACTGTTGAGTTTACGCCTACCAAGGCCGGCGTAGTGGCCTGGAGCTGCTGGATGGGCATGATACCCGGCACTTTTATTGTCGTGGACGATACCCCGCCGGCCGCCAATCTAATCCATCAAGTTCAGGAAAAATGGCGGGAGATTTTAATTAAGGTGGAGGATGCGTTTGCTCAATAATGGGGGGGAATTAGACCACCTTGCCGGACATTGGGCTAGGTGTGCACATCCACATTAATCACGCATTCGCCAGCGGAAAAGCCAGCACCTCGGCTATATCCCGGCTATCGCTGATAATCATCAATAACCTGTCCAGCCCCAGCGCTACGCCGCTACAATCCGGCAAACCGGCCCGTAACGCCCCCAGCAATAATTCGTCCTTAGCCACCGGATTTAAGCCGTGCCGGCTACGATAGGCGATTTCCCGATCAAAACGGGCTTCTTGTTCTTGTGGATCGGACAACTCAAAATAACCGTTGCCCAATTCCACGCCATTGATAAACACCTCAAAGCGCTCGGTGATTCTGGCATCGAGGGGATTTATCCGCGCCAACGACGATTGCACAGCCGGATAACCGTGCAGCAGGTAAATCGTCTCAGCGGTCATGGCCGGCTGTACGCAATGACTAAAAATAAAGTCTAACCACAGCACTTGCTGATCACCACACAAAGCGGCCGCCTCCGGGAAACCGGCTGAGTCCACGAATTGCCGGTAAGCCGCAGGCTGATAGACTAAAGGATCTAAACCGGTAACTTCGTCAAAAAAGGTCTGATAATCAACTTGTCTAACCGGCAGTGCACCACGCAATGGCGTTAACAAGGCTTGCAGCAAAGCAACGACCTCAGCCATTAATTGCAACAGGCTAAAGTCGGTTCTATACCACTCCAGCATGGTAAATTCGGGGTTATGCCAACGCCCGCTTTCACCGTTGCGAAAGGCTTTACAGATTTGATAAATACTGCCGCTGCCCGCCGCCAGCAGGCGCTTCATCGCGAACTCGGGAGAAGTTTGTAAAAACAGTTGCGTCGGCTGAGCTAAACCATGATAAGTGGTGGCAAAAAAATCTAATTGCGGATCGGTGCCGGTAGTGTGGCAAAGCAAGGGTGTTTCCACTTCCAGCACCTGCCGCAACGTAAAAAATTGTCTGATCTTTGCCAGCATTTGCGCCCGTAACCGCAAATGCTGTTTATCGCAGATCGGGCGCCAACGCTCAGTCATTACTCTTTAACGCGGGAAACGTACTCGCCGGTACGGGTATCCACTCTAATCATCTCGCCGATTTGTACAAACAACGGCACCCGTACCACCGCACCGGTTTCCAGGGTGGCCGGTTTGCCGCCGCCGCCCGAGGTATCGCCTTTTAGGCCGGGGTCAGTTTCGGTAATGCTCAGTTCCACAAAATTAGGTGGCGTTACCGATAACGGCGAATCATTCCACAGCGTCACCGTGCAGATATCTTGCTCTTTCAGCCATTTTAGCGCATCTGACACCGCATTTTTATCGGCTTGATATTGCTCAAACGTTTCCGGCACCATAAAGTGCCAAAACTCGCCGTCGTTGTACAAATACTGGATTTCCACATCGACCACATCTGCGCTTTCTACGGTATCGCCGGATTTAAAGGTGCGCTCTATCACACGTCCGGTTTTAAGATTGCGGATTTTAACGCGATTAAAAGCCTGACCTTTGCCGGGTTTGACAAACTCGTTCTCTATAATTGAACAAGGGTCGTTATCCAGCATGATTTTCAAACCGCCCTTAAATTCGTTAGTGCTGTAAATTGCCATTTTTTCCTCGTGAAACAAACAATAGACCCAGGATTATAATGGATAAGCGGGATTTCCTGAATAATTATGCCGCGATGACGGGGATTTTTTCCAGCAAAACACGGCCGCCTGCTGTTACGAAGCAATTTTAAGCTAAAATCGGCAGTGGAACACGTTCGCCGGCGCTGTTTTTCGGTTGGCCGGCAAGGCGCTTTTTTGGGCAAGCAACGATGCGGTGATATACGAACCGCATCACAAGCGAAAACAATAGCATTCAATACCTTAGGTGTAAAATGACAGCGTTAAGCCTTTTATCCCGCATTCATCGTGCATTTGCAAAGCCTTTGATATGTGGTGCATACCCTAGGTGCTTTTGTTCCGGCTTAAGTGGGTAACCAAATATTGATATTACCAGGAGATTTTTTTGAACCCATCCTTTTATGATCTCAATTATTCTGACTTAGAAATAATTATAAATCAAAATAATTTAAACCACTCAGCAGCGGCAGTTCTTTTTAATTGGCATTATAAGAAAAAAGAAAATACTCAATGTTATGATAACATTGCAAAATGTTCATCGGCCTTTTTTCAAAATAATTTCGACTTTTCTCTACCCGAAATTGATACCGTTTATGAGTCAGAAAAAGATCGAACAGTAAAATTTCTGTTTAAGCTTAAAGACAATCATAAAATTGAAACCGTCCTGATTCCGTTTCATAATAAATATTCTATTTGCCTTTCATCGCAAGTTGGCTGCGCAATGAATTGTTCTTTTTGTTTTACCGGAAAACAAGGACTTAAAAGAAATTTAGCGACCAGTGAAATTGTTGGTCAGTTTCTACAGGCTTGGCGTTGGTTAGCGAGCAATAGACCTGGAGAAGAGAGGATTTTAAATATTGTTTTTATGGGGCAAGGCGAACCTTTACATAATTTTGACGCCGTTAAAAAAGCCTGCGAAATATTTTTATCGCAACACGGAACTTCAATTGGCGTGCAAAAAATTACTATTTCAACGGCCGGCTATATTCCTGGACTTAAAAGATGGAGCCGGGAAATTCCTGGCGTAAATCTGGCGTTATCGCTTCATTCACCCTTTGCAGAAAAGCGAAATGAACTGATTCCCATTAACAAAAAATATCCGCTAGATGAAATATTAACATATATTGACAAGATACCTTTAAATAAAAAGCAATTTATTACTTATGAATATATTCTGATAAAAGATTTTAATGATACTCCAGATGATGCTAAAAAACTGGGCACGATACTGGCCGGTAAAAGTGCTTATATAAACTTAATTCCTTTTAACTCATACCCAGGGTCACATTATAAGTGCCCTGATTTGGATAAAATTGAAAAGTTTAAAACAGTTTTAGATTCGTTTAAAATCCCAACGTTAATAAGAGGTGCTAAAGGTGATGATGTGTTAGCCGCATGTGGACAACTCAATTCTAAAAATTAAAGTAACTATTCAGTGGTAAATAATCTAAAAACCGGGATTTTAATCTCAGTTATACCTACACCTCAACAATCCTATATATGACAGCCTTTCTTGGGCTTTTTAGTTTTTAAATCACCAACCGGAACAGCATTGACTTATCAACCCAGCCCTTGGCAACA
>Ga0316222_1000378_pt1 | contig 70127 bp, 61 predicted proteins | sample TBH18011metaG_FD_206008 | JGI IMG/M metagenome (GOLD analysis project Ga0316222, IMG submission 206008) | Freshwater microbial communities from Trout Bog Lake, Wisconsin, USA - TBH18011 | ecosystem: Environmental > Aquatic > Freshwater > Lake > Hypolimnion/Profundal zone | place: USA: Wisconsin... | reverse complement strand
GGGCGCCGCCCCCCCATGACGGGGGAGAGGATCGCCTCTGGTTTCACCCTCTTGGAGGTGATCGTCGCGCTGATCATCGCGATTATGGCCGCCGCGGCGCTGATGGCGGCGGTGGGAAGCGGTCTGCATGCAACACGGGTCGCGTCCCTCTACGACCAGGCCATTGTCCGGGCCAACTCCCGGCTGGCCGCCACGACGCATGGCACCAAACTGGCGCCCGGAGATTCTCGTGGTGATGACGGCGGCGGCTTTCGCTGGCGGGTACGCGTGGTGCCCATCGCCTCGGCGCCGGTTCGCCCGGTCGGGATCGTTGGACCGCGGGCGGCCGCATCCGTTTCGGTCGTTCTGTACGGCGTCACCGTCTGGATCATGTGGAACGACGGCAACACCGAACGAGAGGTTCGTCTGGATACCGAACAGGTCGGGGGATGAAGACGGCGGGACCGGCCGGTTTCACGTTGCTGGAGGTGATCGTCGCCCTGACGATCTTTGGCTTTTTGCTGGTTGGCCTCAATCAGACCGTCCGGTTCGGTTTGACCGCATGGCGGCAAGACGCTCGCCTGTCCGAGGGCAAAACCGACCTCGAAGCGGTGGATCGCAGCCTCCGTTCCATTCTTGAGAACCTGTCGCCCGGCGACGACGCCGCGCGCCCATCGTTCGACGGGGCGGCGGATCGGTTGACCGGCGAGACCAGCATGCGCGTACCCGGCTCCGGTTTGACGCCGATCCGCATCGAGGCCGGACTGGCGCTGTCGGGAAATCGGCTGGTTCTGCGCTGGCGGCCGCACCACCATGCGCGCATGCTTGGCGCCGCGGCGCCTCCTGACGAAACCGAACTGGTCAGCAACGTGGTTCGGTTCAGCATTGAGTATTGGCAGCCTTCGGGCGTTTGGGTGTCTTCCTGGCACGAGCCGGACCTGCCCTTGCTGATCCGCATGCGCCTGACCTTCGCGGGTCCAAACGCGCCGCGTTGGCCGGATATCGTTGTCGCCCCCTTGCTGTCACGACCGTGAAGAGCGGACGGTGAAAGGGTTCGCATTATTGGTCGTCCTGTGGACGGTGGGCTTTCTCGGATTGTTGGGCACCTGGATCGTCGCCGCCGGCCGGTCGGATACGCAGTTGGCGGGAAACCTGAAACAGGACGCCGCCCTGCGCGCGGCGGCGGACGGCGCGGTCGCGGATGTGCTGTTCCAAAGGCTCGCGGTTCGGAACCCCCGCTTTCAGGCGGACGGCCCGATACAACAAGTGCGGGTTGGCCGGACGCCGGTCCTGGTGCGCGTGGTGAACGAAAGCGATCGGATCAACCTGAACACCGCGTCGGGGCCTCTGCTGCGTGCCCTGTTTCTGGAACTGGGAAGCGCACCGGCGTTCGCGAACCAACTCGCCGCCGCGATCCTGGACTGGCGCACGTCAGGTGCGAACCCGCGCCCGAACGGGGCCAAGGCGCCGGATTATCTGGCGGCGGGGCGGACATACGGACCACCCGGCACCCCATTTCAAAGTGTTGACGAACTGGCGGACGTTCTGGGCATGACACCCGATCTGTTCGGGCGCGCCGCGCCGCATTTAACCGTGCTGACCGATGGTGATCCCGACCTGACGACGCGCGACCCGGTGGTTGCGCGGGCCTTGGTCGATAGTGCGGGCGTTGCCGACGACACCGGCGGATCGCCGCAAACCGCGGATCAGGTGCTGCGGATTACCGCAACCGCGATCGGGGCGGGCGCGGCCCGCTATACCGCTGTCGTGGTTGCGGCGGCCGATTTTCAAAATGCCTCGCCGCATGTGAACATCCTGTTGCGAGATCATACCGTTCGTGCGGACACATCGACCGATTCCGCGCTGGCGGTCAGATAACGCGCCGGGATATTGGCCGCCGCGGCACCTGTTCATGCCAAAACACAACGAACCTCACGCAATCGCGCCCGATATCACAAGGGTTTGCCTCGCCTTACGCCGCCGTCCGGGTCATCACGGCGGTCCTGATACCAGCTTGCGTTCGCGTTGATCGATTTCCCCGTCATGGCACGGCTTGTCCGGGCCATCTATGCCCTGACGGTGCCGCGACAGGTGGCCCGGACAAGCCGGGCCATGACGATGGGCAAAGAGTCGGCGCGACTGTCGGCTGGTAAGGACTGAGCGGTCGCGTCCGGCAGACGGTGGAGTTCAATAACAATATGCGGCAATCCATCGTTCGCAAGCAGCGTTCGCGCCGAGCGATGGCCGCTCTGCTGGGTGTGGTACAGATGGCGGGCTGTAATCGCCCGTCGCCGCCGGCCATACCGGCGCTGGCGCCGCTGCCGGCCGCCGCCACCGCCGCGGCCCCCCGCCTGAACGGGTCCATCGGTGCCCCTGATGCGTTGCCGCCGCCTAACATCGCCTATGGAACCGGTGCTGATACGCCATCGGCCGCCGCGGCGGCGGGATCGTTCGCGGGAGGCGGCGACGTCAGCCTCGATTTCGCCGACACCGACATCCGAGAGATTGTCGCGCAGATCCTGGGAACGATCCTGAAGGTCAACTACACCATCGACCCGACCGTTCGCGGCACCGCGACGCTGCACACCGTCCAACCGCTGCCGCGCGCCGCATTGGTGCCAACCCTGGAATCGCTGCTCGCGCAGAACGGTACCGCGCTCGTCATGAGTGGCACTCTTTACCGTGTCGTGCCGGCGGCGCAGGCGGTGACGACGGCTGCCAGCGATCCGGGGACAGCCGGCGCCGTGGTCGTGCCGCTGCGTTACGCATCCGCCGAGGAGTTGGCCAAGGTGTTGCAGCCCTACGTTGGCGACGGCGGCAAGATCGCCGCTGATCCCGGCCGCAACGCGCTGCTGATCGCGGGGGAGCCGCAGGCGCGGCAGGGTCTGATCGGGCTGATTAAGGCGTTCGACGTGGATATCCTCGCCCGGCAATCCTACGCGTTACTCCCGGTCGGCAGTGGCGACGTCAAGGACTTCGCGTCCGCCTTACAGGACGCGTTCCGCGGTCAAAGCGGGGGCGCCCTGTCCGGCCTGGTCAAGGTCATTCCGCTCTCCCGCATCAATGCCGTGCTGATCGTATCGCCCCAGCAGCGCTATATCGAGGAGGCGCGCCGCGTCTTCGCCCTGATCGATCGCGGCCGGCGGCAAACACTGCGGAGCTGGCACGTCTATTACCTGCAAAACAGTCACTCCGAGGATGTTGCCTACGTCCTGCAACAGGCATTCACCCCCGGCAATGTCACGGCGCAGCCCACCGCCCGCCGGCAAAATGCGCAGCAACAAACCAGCGGCGGCGGTTTGGGTGGCGGCTCCGCCGGTGGTTCGCTGGGAAGCGGCGGTGGTGGCGCCCTCGGCGGCGGCCTCGGCAGCGGATCCGCGGGGGGGCTCGGCCGGTCCAGCCTGTCCGGCGGAATCGGCAACGGCCAGTCCGGTCAGGGGCAGGGCACCACCCAGACGCCCGGCGCCACCGGGACGGCGCAGGCGCAGCAGCCGGCGGCCGGCGCCAATCCATTGTTCGGCGGCCTGGAGCCAAACAGCGGCGAAATGGCCAACACCGACACATTGCGGGTGATCCCCGACGATCAGAACAATTCCGTCCTGGTTTACGGAACCGATCGGGAATTGGCGACGATGGAGGCGATGCTGCGCAAGATCGATATCCTGCCACTCCAGGTGCGGATCGACGCGGTGATCGCCGAAGTCACGCTGAACGACACGCTGCAATACGGCACGCAGTTCTTCTTTAAGTCAGGCGGGATCAACGGCATTCTGAACAACGGCGCCGCCACCGTGACGAACATCTCGGGCACGTCGCTTAACGTGAATTTTCCCGGCTTCTTTCTGGGCGGTAACGGTGCCGGAGGGGTGCCGATCGCGATCCAGGCCCTGCAGGAGGTGACCAAGGTGCACGTCCTGTCCTCCCCCGAGCTCCTGGTCCTCGACAACCAGCCCGCTCGGTTACAGGTCGGCAGCGTGGTGCCCTATCTGAGCCAGACATCGCAAAGCACCATCACCAGCAACGCACCGGTGGTCAGTTCGATCAACTATCAACAGACCGGCGTCATCATGGAGGTGACGCCACGGGTGAACAGCGGCGGCCTGGTGACGCTGGATATCATGCAGGATGTCAGCAGCGTGGCCACCGGCATCACGACGCCGGGAATCAACTCGCCCACCTTCAATGAGCGTAACGTGACCTCGCGGGTGGTGGTGCAGGATGGTCAAACCGTCGGGTTGGCGGGTTTGATCACCGACACCACGTCGCTGGGGAACCAGGGCATTCCGTGGCTGAAGGATGTCCCGATCCTGGGGTTGCTGGCGGGTAGTCAGAACAATGCCAGGCAGCGCACGGAACTGCTGATTTTGATCACGCCGCACGTCGTGCATGACCAACGCGACGCGCGGGCCCTGACCGAGGACCTGCGGGATCATCTGATCAACGCCGCAACGGTGCCGGATCTGCTGAACAACCTGGGTCCGTCCGGCCAATCTGATCCATCGGCACGGTTGCGTCAGAAGTTACAATCGCAACCTTGAAATCATGTGATGAGGACAGGCGTCCGATTTGAGAGGTTGCAGCGAACGGGCGGTTACTCGTTGCAGATCTCGTCCGCTCCCCCCGTGCCGGATGGTCCTTCCGAACATAAATCGTAATCGTGGCCGGATCGGCTGGACGGATCGCGATACATGTACGGATGGTTCCAGGGATCCAGCGGCACGTTGCCTTTCACATACGGACCATTCCAGTTCGCCGCACCGGTGGGCCGTTCGACCAGCGCGCGCAGGCCTTGATCGGTGGTCGGGTAACTGCCGGCGTCCAGTTTGTAGATATCCAGAATCGACTCGATGCGGGCGATCGACTGCCGCGCGACAGAGGTCCGGGCGCCGGAAAGCTGACGCAACGCGGCTGGGGCGACCAGGCCGATCAGCAGACCCAGGATCGCGATAACGACCAGAAGCTCCAGCAAGGTGAATCCGGCGTCACGGTTGCTCGAACGAGTGCGCATGCTTCGATCCATCCTGGTGGATCGCCCGCATAGCAGCCGGCGGCCGGACGTGACGTCACGGTCGGATGAAGGCAGCGAGGATGCCGCAGTCTTTACTGCCGGGCGCGGGCTGCCGAGCGGCGGCCGAACAGCGCGCCTGCCGCGGCGGTGACCTTGGCCTGATACGCCGCGCTGCGACCCGGGGTGTGGGAATGATAGTACCCGATCGCCACCAGGACGTCGCCGCGGGCTTCGGTCAGATACACCTTCATGATGGCGGCGGCGGCTTCGATATTGAAGCAGGGATCGTTGATCAGGCGGGTGACCACCACGTCCTGCGGCATCCTTGCATAGCGCGCCAGCGGGCGTATCCAGATCGAGTTGACCTGCATCGGGCCGAGATCCGCGGACCCGTTCTGGTTGAATTTCACCATCCCGGCCCGGCCACCCTCCACCGCCTGGATCGAGGGGAGCACACGCGGCGGCAGATTATACAACGACGCGGCGGCAATCATGCAGGCCACGAACGGGATGCTCATGAGAGGCTTCGGAAAAAGATGGAAGGCATTGTGGCTATCTCTATAACGAACCAATTGCGGGTTCAATCATGATGGTGTGCCGGCCACACCGAGCGGGGAGGCGTTAAGCACGCCCGGGCGCGATCGGGGAAATCGTTCCCGCCCGGCGCAGGGCGGGAGGCGCTACTCAGGAGTAGCCGGAATCACTTCCCTCTGGACATCCCCGCTCCGATAACGAATCGGAGATTGCATTTCATCTAATAACAGATTAATGATCTCACTATAGAGATTATTCGCCTGAAACTTCGATCGGGGACGGTGAGATGCAGTTGATTTTGGAGCCGCGGTTCCTGTTTGACGGCAGTGTCGGCGCCGTGGCCCGGCCAGTCGCGCATGGGTTGCACCACGCGTTCGGGATCGACGGCGACACCCACGCCGGGCAGGCCTCGCACATCCAGGAACCGGGTTCGCACGCCACCGCCCATGCCGGTCCCGCGTACGACGTGCCCGCGATCGCGCCAAACCCGGCTGCCACCACGTTGTTGTTCGTCGATCCGCGGGTGACCGGCTGGCAGTCGCTGGCCGCCAGCGTGACCAGCAACGTCCAGGTCATCGTGCTGAACCCGAACCGGGACGCGATCGACCAGGTGACCCGGGCGCTGAACGGCCGCTCCGGAATCACCGCGATCGATTTCCTCGCCTATGGCACCGCCGGTTCGGTGGAGATCGGCAATACACCGCTGACCGCCGCGACGGTGTCCTCGCATGCGTCCGAAATCGCGGGTTGGAGCGATCATCTCGCCGCCAATGCCGACATTTTGTTCTATAGCTGCGATGTGGCGCAGGGGGCCACGGGCCAGGCTTTACTGGCCGACCTGCATACGCTGACCGGCGCCCAGGTGGCGGCCGCGACCGACGCGGTCGGCTCCGCCGCCCTGGGCGGTACCTGGACGCTGAACAGCGAAACCGGGGTGATCGACGCGGCGATACCGTTCAGCGCCGCGGCGGTTGCCGCATATACGGGCGTTCTGGACACGCCGATTGCAACGGTAACCATCACCGGATCGCAGACGCCGGGAACCGCGACCGGAACGGGCACCGCCAGTGTCAGCACCAGCGGCACCATCGAGACGACCACCCAAACCATCGGCAATACGTTCATTCAGACCGTTACATTGACGAACAGCGACACGACCGCGTCCAGCGGGCAGCCGTTCATCGAGGTGTTCGCCCCGGCGAACGCCACCGAGAGTGCCACGCTCAGTTCCCTCACCGGTGGCACGATTAAGCAGACCGTCAGCCTGACCACTAACGCGAACGGCCAGGTCGTGGGCATCGATACCTTCAACAACAACGTCACGGTGCTGGCACCGTCCGGATTTGTCGCCGGCGACAAAATGTATGTCGTCGAGTTGTCTAACAGCAGCCTCGCGGCCGGCGCCTCGGCGTCGGTGGCGCTGACGTTTGCCTCCACGACGGCGAATGGAATGACGATCGCCGCGCTGGGTGGATTTCAGACCGGCGGCAGCGCACCCATCCTCGGCACCAGTCTCGCGGAAGCAACGACCGCCAGTCCCACCACCTTTCCGACCGGCAATTCGAACGATACGCCCGCAGATTTTGCGAGCGCGTCCAACACGCTTACCAATCCGACCACCACGATCGCCGGGACGATCAACCTGGCGCAGTTCAATTCCAACGGGTCGCTCGACACACTGACCGGGGCGACGGTGTCAGCGGTTGGTTATTACGCCGGCACGTATATCTACACGGCGACGGGTACAAACACGATTCTATTGAAAAATGGCAATGGAGCAACGGATAATATTTTTCTGGGTGCTGCCGGCGCGACTCTTCCCGCGAACCCGACTGTCGCCGGTTCTCTGCTCCATGCGCAACCCACAACTGTTCACGGTTTCGGGCGGCACGATCACTATCGCAGCGAATGGCGGCACCGAATCCTTCGTGACCAATTCATCCCAAGCCACGGCGGCTGCGATCACCTCCGGCCTTGCTGCCTACGAAGGTACCGGAACTGTCCAGCTTCCGGTTCAGAGCCACGTGCAGCTCGTTACGAACATCGGCTCTAGTCCGTACACAACCAGCTATACGTCGCACTCGCTGGTGGTGGCAGCTGTCACCTACGACTACACGGTCGCCACGGCGACATTCACCGCGCATGTCTATACCGATCCGAACAACAGCGGCGCGGACACGCAAATCTTGTCGTCGCAGAACCTGGCCGGGGTGACGGTCAACTTGCTGACCGGTACCGGCGTGGCGACCGGACAGACCGCGACCACGGACAGCAGCGGCAATGTCAGCTTCACCGGTCTGGCGGCCGGCAGCTACGAAATCCAGGTGGTGACACCGGCCGGCGGCACCGCGACGCAGCAGACCAACCTGTTGACCCCGACCACGCTGTCAGCCGGCGGCACGGCAAACGCCATCGAGGGCGTCTATACGCCGGCCAGCTTCACCGCGCATGTCTATACCGACGTTAACGGCAACGGCACCGAGGACACCGGCGACACCAGCCTGGGCGGCGTGACCGTCACGCTGCTGGACACGACCACCGGTATCACGGTCGGGTCGAAAACGACGGACTCCAGCGGCAATGTGACGTTCACCGGACTGGCCCCGGACAGCTACCAGATCTCGGTGCCCGGGCAGGCGGCAACGACCGGCGATGTGGTGACGCAGACCAGCGTGACCTCGACGGGCGCCGGCACGCAGACCCCGCTGGGTACCGTGGTGACGCTGGCGTCCGGGCAAACGGCGGCGGCGACCGAGGGGCTGTATGTCCCCGGCACCTTCACCGCGCATGTCTATACAGACGCCAACAACAACAGCACCGAGGACACCGGCGACACGGACCTTGGGGGCGTGACCGTCACGCTGCTGAACACGACGACCGGCACTACCGTCGGATCGAAGACCACGGACTCCAGCGGCAACGTAACGTTCACCGGCCTGGCTCCGGACAGCTACCAGATCTCGGTGCCCGGGCAGGCGGCAACGACCGGCGATGTGGTGACGCAGACCAGCGTGACCTCGACGAGTGGCGGCATGCAAACCCCGCTGGGTACCGTGGTGACACTGGCGTCCGGGCAGACGGCGGCGGCGACCGAGGGCGTCTATACACCGCCAGGTGGCACCGCGACCTTCACCGCGCACGTCTATACCGACGCCAATGGCAACGGCATGAAGGACGGCAGCGACACCGACCTGAGCGGCGTAACCGTCACGCTGGTGGACACGACAACCGGCACCACGGTCGGGTCGCAGACCACGGACTCCAACGGGAATGTGACGTTCGCCGGGCTGGCGCCGGACAGCTATCAGATCTCGGTACCGGCACAGACCGCGACGGCCGGCGATGTGGTGACGCAGACCAACGTGACCTCGACGGGCGGCGGCACGCAAACCCCGCTGAGCACCGTGGTGACGCTGGCATCCGGGCAGACCGCGGCGGCGACCGAGGGGCTGTATGTCCCCGCCACCATCAACACGCATGTCTATACCGACGCCAACGGCAACAGCAGCCAGGATGGCGGCGACACCAATCTGGCCGGGGTCACCGTCACCCTGAACGGCACGCCGACCGGTGGCTCCGCCATCACGCCTCAGACGCTGCCGACCAATGGCACCGGCGATGTCAGCTTCACCGGCCTCGCTCCCGGCAGCTACACCGTCTCGGTAACCAATCCCGCCACCGGCGACGTGACGACCCAGGCCTATCTGGTCGGGTCCGCGCAGACGCTGGCGTCGGGCCAGACCATCAACGCCATCGACGGGCTGTATGTCCCGGCGACGTTCACCGCGCACGTCTATACCGACGCCAACGGCGACAGCAGCCAGAACGGCAGCGACACCAATCTGGCCGGCGTGACGGTCAATCTCCTGGATGGCTCCGGCAATCCGACCGGCCGGACGGCGGTGACCGATGCCAGTGGCAATGTCAGCTTCGGTGGCCTGGCACCCGGCAGCTACGAGATCGCCGTGGTCACCCCGACCGGCGACGGCACGACCCAGACGACCAACCTGCAGACACCGACCGTGCTCGCTTCCGGCGGATCGGCCAGCGCCATTGAAGGCGTGTTTGTCCCGGCGACGTTCTCCACGCACGTCTATACCGATGCCAACGGCGACAGCAGCCAGAACGGCAGCGACACCAATCTGGCCGGCGTGACGGTCAATCTGCTGGACGGCTCCGGTGATCCGACCGGCCGGACGGCGGTGACCGATGCCAGTGGCAATGTCAGCTTCGGCGGCCTGGCACCCGGCAGCTACGAGATCGCCGTGGTCACCCCGGCCGGCGACGGCACCACCCAGACGACCAACCTGCAGACCCCGACCGTGCTCGCCTCCGGCGGATCGGCCAGCGCCATTGAAGGCGTGTTTGTCCCGGCGACGTTCTCCGCGCATGTCTATACAGATGCCAACGGCGACAGCAGCCAGAACGGCAGCGACACCAATCTGGCCGGCGTGACGGTCAATCTGCTCGACGGCTCCGGCAATCCGACCGGCCGGACGGCGGTCACGGACGCCAGCGGCAATGTCAGCTTCGGCGGCCTCGCACCCGGCAGCTACGAGATCGCCGTGGTCACGCCGACCGGCGACGGCACCACCCAGACGACCAACCTGCAGACACCGACCGTGCTTGCCTCCGGCGGATCGGCCAGCGCCATCGAGGGCGTCTATGCCCCGGCGACGTTCTCCGCGCACGTCTATACCGACGCCAACGGCGACAGCAGCCAGAACGGCAGCGACACCAATCTGGCCGGCGTGACGGTCAATCTGCTCGACGGCTCCGGCAATCCGACCGGTAGGACCGCGGTGACCGATGCCAGCGGCAATGTCAGCTTCGCCGGCCTGGCACCCGGCAGCTATGAGATCGCCGTGGTCACGCCGACCGGCGACGGCACGACCCAGACGACCAACCTGCGGACACCGACCGTGCTCGCTTCCGGCGGATCGGCCAGTGCCATCGAGGGCGTGTATGTCCCGGCGACGTTCTCCGCGCACGTCTATACCGACGCCAACGGCGACAGCAGCCAGAACGGCAGCGACACCAATCTGGCCGGCGTGACGGTCAATCTGCTGGATGGCTCCGGTAATCCGACCGGCCGGACGGCCGTCACCGACGCCAGCGGCAATGTCAGCTTCGCCGGCCTGGCACCCGGCAGCTATGAGATCGCCGTGGTCACGCCGACCGGCGACGGCACGACCCAGACGACCAACCTGCGGACACCGACCGTGCTCGCCTCCGGCGGATCGGCCAGCGCCGTCGAGGGCGTTTACGCCCCGGCGACGTTCTCCGCGCACGTCTATACCGATGCCAACGGCGACAGCAGCCAGAACGGCAGCGACACCAATCTGGCTGGCGTGACGGTCAATCTCCTGGATGGCTCCGGCAATCCGACCGGCCGGACGGCGGTCACGGACGCCAGCGGCAATGTCAGCTTCGGCGGCCTGGCACCCGGCAGCTACGAGATCGCCGTGGTGACCCCGACCGGCGACGGCACCACCCAGACGACCAACCTGCAGACACCGACCGTGCTCGCCTCCGGCGGATCGGCCAGCGCCGTCGAGGGCGTTTACGCCCCGGCGACGTTCACCGCGCATGTCTATACCGACACCAACGGCGACAGCAGCCAGAACGGCAGCGACACCAATCTGGCCGGCGTGACGGTCAATCTCCTGGATGGCTCCGGCAATCCGACCGGCCGGACGGCGGTCACGGACGCCAGCGGCAATGTCAGCTTCACCGGCCTGGCACCCGGCAGCTACGAGATCGCCGTGGTCACGCCGACCGGCGACGGCACCACCCAGACGACCAACCTGCAGACCCCGACCGTGCTCGCCTCCGGCGGATCGGCCAGCGCCATTGAAGGCGTGTTTGTCCCGGCGACGTTCTCCGCGCACGTCTATACCGATGCCAACGGCGACAGCAGCCAGAACGGCAGCGACACCAATCTGGCCGGCGTGACGGTCAATCTGCTGGACGGTTCGGGCAATCCGACCGGTAGGACGGCGGTGACGGACACCAGCGGCAATGTCAGCTTCGCCGGCCTCGCACCCGGCAGCTACGAGATCGCCGTGGTCACCCCGGGCGGAGACGTGACGACCCAGACGACCAATCTGCAGACCCCGACCGTGCTCGCCTCCGGCGGATCGGCCAGCGCCGTCGAGGGCGTTTACGCCCCGGCGACGTTCAACGCACATGTCTATACCGACACCAACGGAACAGGGACGCAGAACGGCATCGACCCCAATCTGGCCGGCGTGACGGTCAAACTGCTCGACGGCTCCGGCAATCCGACCGGCAGGACCGCGGTGACCGATGCCAGCGGCAATGTCAGCTTCTCCGGCCTGGCACCCGGCAGCTACGAGATCGCCGTGGTCACGCCCGGCGGTTCCACCGTGACGCAGGCGACCAACGTGCAGACACCAACGACCGTAGCCTCCGGCGGGTCCGCCGCCGCTGTGGAGGGCCTGTTCGTCCCGGCTACTCTATCCGCGCATGTCTATACCGACGCCAACGGCGACGGAAAGCAGGACACCGGTGACAGCAATCGCGCCGGGGTGACGGTCGAACTGCTCGACGGCTCCGGACATCCGACCGGTAGGACGGCTGTCACCGACGCCAACGGCAACGTCAGCTTCACCGGCCTGCCACCAGGCACCTACGAGATTGCCGTGCTGAAGCCCGACGGATCCATCGTTACGCAAGCCAGCAACATCTTGGCCCCGATCACCCTGGCCGCCGGGCAAACCGTGCAGGCCATCGAGGGCGTCGATACAACGGTCATCGCCATACCGACACCGACGCCCGCCCCAAACCCCGAGGTCCCTGACGGGCCGAAAGTTGCCAACCCTCTGATCATCCCCGCGATCGGTGCGCCCACCGAGGCCCCGGGGGACTTCAACCCGCTCGATCGCACAGCCGAAGCGCGGCAGTTGTATGTGGAGGGCCGCAATGCGGATGGCGGACCCGTGCCGTCCTGGCTGACCTTCGATCCGACGACCATGAGCTTCAGCGGCTCCCCACCGACGCCCCTGAAAAAGCCGCTGGTGATGATCGTTGTGATCCGCGACTCCAAAGGCAATCAGACCTTCCACGACGTGCCGATCATCTCCGGCCCCAGTGGCGATCAAACAGAGTTCTATGCGCAGTTGACCAGCAACAAGTTCAAGGACGCCATCAAGAACGGCTTCGCGCATAGTCAGCAGCGGCACACGGACCTGGTTCCGCGCTATCTCCCCGGCACCATCAAACGCGCCGCCGAAACACCGGCCGATCCGGCCGCACGCCGCTTCGACGGTACCCTGGAAGGCCGCTCGGCCTTCACGACACAACTGCAAGCGGCCGGCCGCATGGGAAAACTGGCCAAGGCGCGCGCCTTGCTGGACACCTGGACGCGCATCGATGCGTAGGCGACTATGTACCGCCCGAATAACGCTCTCAAAAGACATTCGCTCAAAGGATACCCTATCGACATGATATCGGTTTCAGGCACCGTTGCCACCCGTCCGGCCCCGCATCGTGGCCGCTTCGCGCGCCTGCTGGCCGGATCGTCCCTGTCGGCCCTGATTCTGGCCGGCTGCACCGTCAGGCCGGAGCCCATCACGCCAGCAGAACATGTGCAGCGCGCCCAGGCCGACTACGCGAAAATCTATGATGGCTACGTGCCGGTGGATCACCCGCTCGCCCTGCCCGACGCCATCGCCCGCGCACTGAAATACAACTACGACGCCCAACTGTCGCAGCAGCAGATCACGCTGCAAGAGCGGCAGGTCGATCTCGCGATGGCGTCGATGCTGCCGCGGTTGGCGCTGAATGCCGGCTATACCGCCCGCAGCAACGATCCGGCGGCGCAGAGTATTAACGAACGGACCAAGCAGGTCTCGCTCGACTACGCGTTTTCCGAGGAACCGGCGCATGTCACCGCCGGGCCGGAATTCACCTGGACCGTGTTGGATCTCGGCCTGAGCTATTACCAGGCCAAACAACAAGGCTATCAGGCCCTGGTCGCGGTCGAACGCCGCCGCAAGGTGATCGACGAGATCGTTCGCAAGGTGCAGGATTCGTATTGGAAGGCGATGGTTGCCGGCACGGTATTGCCGCGCCTGAAACCGATACTGTCCCGAGCGGAACGGATTTTGGAGGCATCGCGGGAAGCGACGCGGCGGCAGTTGTCGCCGGATATGCCGATGCTTGAGTTCCAGCGTGAGATGACGCAGGTCGTCGGCCAGTTGCACCATATCGACACCGACCTGAACGACGCGCGCGCCCAGTTGGCGACGCTGATCAACGTTCCCACCAACGTTCCCCTGGCCCTTGCCCAGTCGGATCTGGATCGCGCGTTGCCGTCCGCCACAACCGATACGCATCGGCTGGAAGAGATCGGTCTCGCCCTGCGCCCCGAACTGCGGGAAGAAGCCTACAAGGAAAAAATCGACCGGCAGGATGTGTATAAGGAAATCCTGAAGATGATGCCGGGCTTCGGCATTCTGGCGAATTTTAATTACGATTCCAACAAATACCTCTATAACAACACCTGGGGCAGCGTCGGGGTGCAGGCCGGCTTTAATGTGGCCAACATCATTCGCGGCCCGCGGGCGATCTCCGCCGCCAAGGAGGCGGTCGAGGTTTCCAAAACCCGGCGTCTGGCCCTCAGCGTTGCGGTTCTGAGCCAGGTCAATCTGGCCTATCAGAGCTATGCCAGCGCCGTGGAGGACATGCGTACCAGCCGCGACGTCATGGACGTGGAGCGGAAGATCAGCGGTGTGTCGAAAAACGCGCGGGCTGCGAGTTCTCTGTCCGACGCGCAACTGATTCAGCGCGAACTTGAAGAAATCGTATCGGAGTTGAACTATTACCACAATGTCGGATTGGCACGGTACGCTCTGGTTACGGTCTATATGTCGTGCGGTGTCGATCTGGTGCCGCCGACCGTCGAACTCGACGATCTGGCAAAGATGTCGCAGGAAATCGGTGGCGGCATTTCGCCCTGGGCCAATGGAAAGCTGCCTGAGGTCGAACTGCCCGCCGCTGCCCCGGCTCCCGAACCATCCTAAGACCCGGGCGTTCGGCCTGATGCGCGTTCGATACGGGTATTGCGGCCTGCTGCTGTTGATCGCCACCGGCGCAATGGCGCAGCCGCGCGATACGACGGGACTGCCCGAGATCCCGGTTCGGGCATCGGACGCCACGGTGCGCGACGTTCGCGTGCAGGTCGTCGCGTTGCTGAGTGCGACGATCGGCGCCCCGATGGCGGGGCGGCTGGATCAGTTTCCCTTGCACGACGGTGATCGTTTCAAGGCGGGCGATACCCTGGCCCGCTTTGCCTGCGCCGAACGCGATGGCGCGATGGCGCATGCAAAAGCGTCGCTCGACCTGAAGCGGCGGATTCTGGGCAACAAGCAGCAGCTTCGCAGCCTGGGCAATTCCACTGGCGTCGAAATGGACGTGGCCTCCGCGGAAGTGACCGAGGCGGCGGCCGACGTGTCGGTCGCGCAGGCGATGGCCGCGAATTGTGTCGTAATGGCGCCCTTCGCCGGCCGCATCGCCGGGGTCGCCGTGCACGCGTTTCAGTTTGTTGGGATCGGAGCGCCGATGCTGGACATCTTGTCAGACCGCGATCTGGAACTGGAAATGATCGTGCCGTCGCGCTGGCTGACATGGTTGAAGCCCGGCAACGGGTTCGACGTGGCGATCGACGAGACCGGCCGCACCTACCATGCCGAACTGACCCGCCTGTCAGGCAAGGTCGATCCGGTCAGCCGCTCGATCAAGGTTTATGCAACCATCAAGGACCGGGCCGATGACCTGTTGCCGGGGATGAGCGGGCGTGCGCTGATCGCCGCACCGGCCGGCGACCGCTAGACCCCAATCCATGAACGTCTCGGTCAACCAGCAGCTCCTCCACCTGGGCAGCCTGTTGCAGCTTGAGCAACGGGCCAGGCAAACGCACGGCCGGGAATTGGGTTTCCTGATCGTTAACGAAACTGCTGGGGTGATCCCGTATCAACAGGCGGTCCTGTGGCTGCCTGATGCCGCATCCGGGTCGCGCATCGTTCTGTCCGGCGTGGCGGAGCCCGAGGCAGGCGGTCCCTATCGGGTGTGGATCGAACGCCTGGCGTCTGTGATCGCGCGCGGCGACCGCGCCACGACGCTGCATGTGATCGATAGGCCGTCGCTTCCCGCCGCGATCGTCGAGGCCAGCGACGAATGGTTTCCGCGCCATGCTTTATGGTGTCCGCTGCTACACCCCGACGGACGGTTGCTGGGGGCGCTGATCCTCGGGCGCGCCGACCTTTGGACCAGCGGCGACCACCAGTTGCTCGATTTCCTCGCCGGCCAGTATGGCCAATGCCTGGCGTTGGATGGGATGCGCCGGCACCGCCTGTTGCGCTGGCCGCGACGCTCACGCCGCCTGGCGGTTGCCAGCCTTGCGGTGATCCTGGTCGCCGGGGCGCTGGCACTGCCGATCCGCCAGTCCGTTATCGCGCCGGCGGAAGTCATTTCGATAGACCCGGCGGCGGTGCGAGCCCCATTCGATGGCGTGGTGGGCGCGGTTTATGTCGCGCCAAACGCGTTCGTACATGCCGGAGAACGGTTGGTTTCGCTGGACCCGCGGCAGTTGCAAACGCAGCACGACGTCGCGGTCAAGGCGCTCGAGATGGCTCGGGCCGAATATACCATCACGTCGCAGCAGGCGATGAACGACTTTCAGGCCAAGGCGAAACTGTCCCTGCTGGCCGGCAAAGTCGAGCAGCGCGCGGCCGAACTGGCCTATTCGAAGGGGCTGCTGGAACGCGCGGATATCACCGCGCCGATCGATGGCGTCGCGGTGTTCGGCAACGCCGCCGAATGGATCGGCAAGCCGGTCACCTTGGGTGAGCGGATCATGCAGGTCGCGTCGCCCACCCGAACCGAGTTGGAGGTTGAGGTGCCGGCCGCCGATGCCATTACGTTCGATGTCGGTTCCGAAGCCTTGTTCTTCAGTAACGTCTCCCCGGACGTCCCGGCCCGGGGTGTCCTGACCTACGCGAGTTACGCCAGCGCACCGACCCCGGACGGTGTCATGGCCTACACATTTCGCGCTCGCTTCGAAGGAGAAACGACGGAGCGGCTGGGCGTGAAGGGATCGGCCAAAATATACGGTGCCGCGCAACCATTAGGGCTCTGGCTGTTTCGCCGGCCCGTCGCGGTGTTGCGGCAATGGTTGGCACTGTAGCGGGACGCGGCGGCGCGGTGACCGAACCCGTCCGGCTGCCACCGCTGCGAGAGGATCTCCGTCTGCTGCCCGGCGCGGCCGGTCGCGACGGCGCGCCGACCTGGACTCTACACGATCCGGCTCGACATCGATTTTTTCGAATCGGCTGGCTGCAGTTTGAGATTTTGAGTCGCTGGGGTCTCGGTCGTTCCGATGTCGTCGCCGATTCGATCAACGCTGAAACGACCATTCGGGCGAAAGAAGCCGACGTTGCATCGTTCCTGCAATTTGCCGGTTATGCCGGCTTGTTCGCGCCGCTGGGCGAACATGGCACGCGCCGTCTAAGTGCCGAGGCCGGCCGGCGGCGTCTGTCGGCGGGATCATGGCTGCTGAAGAATTACCTGTTCTTGCGGATCCGCTTATTGAACCCGGATCGACTGCTGTCCTGGCTGTTGACCTATACCGGATTTGTTTACACGCGGGGTTTCGCGATCGCGATCGGATGCCTGGCACTGCTGGGTTTGCATCTGGTTGGCCAGCAATGGGACGCTTACTGGCACGAATTCCAGGATCTGTTTTCGCTGGAAGGCGCGCTGATGGTCGGCGTTGCGCTGTCCGGTGCCAAAATCATCCACGAACTCGGTCACGGCCTGACGGCCAGATATTTCGGGTGCCGCGTGCCCGCGATGGGGGTCGCGTTACTGGTTTTATGGCCCGTGCTGTGGACCGATACCACCGATGCCTGGCGGCTGACGGATCGCCGCCAGAGGCTGGCGATCGATGCCGCCGGCATGGCGTCGGAACTCGTGCTGGCGGTATTTGCCACCCTGGCCTGGACGGTTTTGCCGGATGGCCCCGCGCGCACGGCGGCGTTTCTGCTGTCCAGTTCAACCTGGATCATTACGGTTGCGTTTAACCTTAATCCGCTGATGCGCTTCGACGGTTATTATCTGCTGTCGGACTGGCTGGATGTGCCCAATCTACAGGACCGCGGATTCGCGCTGGCACGCTGGTGGCTGCGTGAGATGTTGTTCGCGCTGGGCGACCGCCCGCCGGAAGTGCTGCCGCCGCGTCTGCGGATGGTGGTTCTGACCTATGCACTTTCGACACTGGTCTATCGTTTCTTTCTCTTCATGGGTATCGCGCTGCTGGTGTTCCACATCGGCTTCAAGGCGCTGGGGCTGTTTCTGATGGGCGTCGAGGTCTGGTGGTTTATCGCGCGTCCGATCCTCAATGAAGTGCGGATTTGGATTCGGCGGCTGAACGGCGTTCGGCCGAGCGGCAGAGCCCTGGTGACGTTCGGTGGTTTTGCCGCGCTGATGGCGGCTCTGATCGTTCCCTGGCATGGCTCCGTCAGTGGGCCGGCCGTCTTGCGCGCCAACCATGAAGCGACCTTGTTCACCGATGAGCCCGGCCGGCTGGTCGCGATGGTGCCGAACGGCACGCAGGTGGCGGCCGGCGAGGTTGTGTTCCGTCTGGAATCCCCCGCGCTGGACAGCCGGCTGGAGATTGCGCGCGCCAAAGCCGCGGCGCTGCGGGCCCGGATCGAGGGGCAGGCGTTCGATCCCGACACTGCCGACGATATTGACGTAACCTGGGAAGAGTTGGCGCAGGCGCTCGCGGAAGCGCGGTCGCTGGATGCGCAGCGGTCTGGTTTGGCTGTGCGGGCGCCGTTCGCCGGCGCGATCGTGGATGTGGCGCATACGCTGCGGTTGGGGCAATGGATGCCGCGCCGGGAATCGTTGGGCATTTTGATCGATCCTACGGACCAGGCGGTCGAGGGGTATATCGCCGAGGGCGATGTGTCCCGCGTTCATCCAGGTGCGGCCGCGCGGTTCTACCCGGCCAATACGTCAGCGCCGCTACCCCTGCGGGTCGCCAGCCTGGATGCCGGGTCAACCCGGGTTCTGGAAGAGCCACAACTGGCGTCTGTTTGGGGCGGGCCGTTGGCGGTCCGGCGGGACGCCGCGGGCAAACTGATCCCGGCGGGGTCGGTGTATAAGGTTGTGTTGGACCCTCAGGGTGCTGCCGCACGGGCGGTTCGCCGTGTGCCCGGCACGGTCGTCATCGAGGGAGACGCCAGAAGCATTCTGGGTGACGTTTACCGCCGGACGGTCGCGCTTATTATGCGCGAGGCGGGTTTGTGAGGCCCGCGGGCCGGATCGACCGCCGTCTGGACGCCCACGCGGGCTGCCAGCATGGCACCGCGATGCCCAGCGCCGCCAGCATCGCCACGTCCTCATCGACGGCGTTGGTGGCGGTGGTCAACAGCCTGTCGCCATAGAAGAGTGAGTTGGCGCCGGCCAGGAACGCCAGCGCCTGCGCCTTGGACATCAGGATGCGGGCCACCGCGCGCATGCGCACCAAACTGCCGTGGATAACCGGCCCGGCAGAGTCATTATTGACACGCACACTGATTGGTGTGTATTCCATGCGCATGAAAGCGCGTGATGTCATAAAGGCACTCGAGGCGGATGGCTGGACCGAAGTCCGTTCCAAGGGCTCGCATCGCCAATTTCAGCATCCGGTGAAGCCGGGGACGGTCACGGTCGCATTCCACGGCAGCGAGGACCTGCGGCCGAAAACGCTCCGGTCGATAGAGCACGCGGCCGGGATCAACCTGCGAGGAAGGACGTAGCCATGGCACTCCAGTTCTACAGGGCCTGCATCGAGGCCGATGACGCGCCTGGATACAGCGTGTTCTTTCCCGACTTTCCCGGTTGCACCAGCGCCGGGGATACTGTCCAGGATGCGGCGCGAAATGCCATTGAGGCATTGGCCCTTCATGTCGAGGGCGTAATCGCGGCGGATCAAGCCGTCCCGCCTCCGTCGGCACCGGACGCTCCGCTGCCGGATTGGGCGGCTGACGATGATGCGGACCGGGCTGGGATTGTCGCGACGGTGCTGATCCCGCTCGAGGCCGCGGGCCGGACGGTGCGGGTCAATATCACGATGGACGAAGGATTGCTCGGACGGCTGGATGCGGCAGCCGCAGCGGCTGGAACCTCGCGGTCCGGCTTTATCGCTGAGGTAGTGCGGGAGCGTATGTCCCGGTCACGGAGCGCGGCGTGATCCTGGATTGAGACTGGACGCACCCGGCGTTGGCGTATCGCCGGCGCCGGCCGGGGGTGGCTTCCGGCGATTGATCCGCCCGTCATCCGCCCCGACGAAATTGGCCTGCTCAAGGTGTTAGCCGGCCAGAATTTGCTCTGGCAATCTCATTGGTGCGGGATTACCTTTTAGCATCATGGACACGCCGAAGCGCGATGCCAGCCAGCCGCCTGCCTCGGAAATCGAGTCCGAACGGCGATGCCGCCTCGCCCGGGAAGCGGCGGGGATTGCCGAAGCGGAAGCGGAGTTCGCGGCCGGCCTGTATGTCGATGCGGACGAGATCGACGCCTGGATCGACAGCGTCGGGACCGATCATGAACTGCCACCGCCCCCGACCCGGCGCTTCTGATCCGGCAACAACGTGCGCCGCAGGCTTATCTACACACCTCGTGCGCGCGAAGATCTGATTGCGGTTCGTGGTTGGCCTACGCAGCCGGGCTCGGGACAAGCCGCCCGCCAGCGGCTATTCAATATTCCCGAGGCGATCAGGCGGCTATAGCAGGATCTGTGCCTGTTCCCGGCCGGCGAGCATCCTGGCGTGCGGGAACTGCCGTGCGACGGTGGCTACCGGGCTCTGTATCGGCTGATCCCGAACACCGGCCGCAGCGAGACGTCAGGAGATGTGCTGGCGTTGCGCGTGTATGGCCCCGGACAGGACCGGCACACGCTGGGACCGTGGTCGGTTGGTCGTGGCTTGTGTGCAGCTCCACCACCCCATGAATTATTTACGATGTGCGAACGAAAAGGCCCGGATTGGCCAGAGGCCGAATGGCGAGTAGTCTGACCTCCAGCGGTGTGCGCTTGTCAAGGTCGGTCGGCGGCAGTGGGGAGGGTTCCGGTGCGGTTCCGCTCACCCGCCCTGCACGCCCATGCCGCGCGCCGCCGCCACCACTAAGTCGGCATCGCCATCGCGCAGCATCTCGATTGGTTTGCGGCCGCCTAACCGTTCGTCGGGATGGACGAGGAAGTTCAGGATCGTCCAGGGATTGTGGGTCGGCAAGGCTTCCTGGACCGCCTTCAACCCCGGCACCACGCCCTCCCCGGTGAACTGCATAGCGGGATACCGGCGACGATTGCTGGGACCAGGAACGGCCAGGAGGCTGCCGTCTTTGACGCGCTTTTCCAGCGCCTGTCGCGAGACGCCGTTAAGGAGCCTCTGTGCCTCCGCCGCTGTGAAGGTGCCGCCTGCTTCCTGTAGGTCCGCTTCCGCGATCTTCATGCCCTGTAGCAGTGCACGCGCTCGAGAACCCGGCGCGTAGGCGGGAGGTTCAATATTGGCTTTGGTCTTTACGGGCTTACCTGGCTCAGACGCCACGACCCGATCAGCCTGCGCCATCCGCCGGGAGGCCCAGGCCTCAAGCTTCCTTTTCGCTGCGGGGCTGCCTGCCACGAAGGTTATTTTTACGCCCGAGGGTGGCATCGTAACTACGAAATTCTTCGCGGAAGCCCTGGGAAGTTCGAATGAATAGGCATTAAACTCGCGCTTACCGCCCGCGTCTCGGGCCGATTTGACCGAGACAGTTACCTTTGGCCGGAACTTCTGAGGCAGGGGCATTGGTTCCTCCGTGTCTGCATCTAATCGCGCACACATAGAAAGGTCAATCCCGACAATTTTGACAACCTGGACAACGCAACGAACGCCTCGTTGGGAGATCACCGTCACCAGCTGCCGCTACTGATCGAAACCGACGGGACCTGTCGTCTGAAGGGATGTCTGGTCTCGAAAAAGCCGACTCCTTCCGTTAACGGCAGCAGTGAGTGCAAAGCAGCCGTCGCGGACTCGAATGATCAAGTAACGATATTACCCCGCCCCCAGACTCCGCCGCAGCCGCGCAATAGCAGCGGGCAGGCCGCGCACCTTCAGCACCCGCCCCGTCTCGTCGTAGTCCTCGGACAACACCCGAGCGCTTTCATAGACCTCGCCGATCAGGCTTTGCCTGGCATAGGGCAGCACCAACACATCATCGACCATCGCCGCTTCGAAGAACGCAATGATCGTCTCGCGCAGCGCGCTGACATCCTCCGGCGCATGGGCGGACAGCATAATCGCGTCCGGATGCTTCTCCAGCAGCGCGGCGCGTTCGGCCGCATCCACCCGGTCCATCTTGTTCAGCACCAGCCGCGACGGCACCACATCCGCGCCGATCTCCCGCAGCACGCTACGGCTGACCTCCAACTGAGCCTCATAGGTCGGGTCCGACGCATCGACCACGAACAACAGCAGAGACGCCTCCAGCGCCTCCGCCAGCGTCGATCGGAACGACGCCACCAGATCATGCGGCAGTTGCTTGATGAACCCGACCGTGTCGGACACGAGTATGCGCGGCTTTGTTTCCGGCTGCAGCGCTCGGATCGTGGTGTCGAGCGTGGCGAACAGCTTGTCCTCCACCAGCACCTGACTGCCGGTCAGCGCCCGCATCAACGACGACTTGCCCGCGTTGGTGTAGCCCACCAGTGCCACCCGCAACTGGTCGCGCCGGCCGGACCGCCGCTGGTCGCTGTCGCGCTGCACCGCTTCCAATTGGTCCTTCAGCTCCGACAGCCGGTCGCGGATCTTGCGGCGATCGAGCGACAGGGCGCTTTCGCCGGCGCCGCGTCCTTGTTGCCGGTCACCGCCGCCGGCCGAGGATTCGCGCATGCGCGGCGCCACGTATTTCAGGCGCGCCATCTCCACCTGCAGCTTCGCCTCGCGGGTGTTGGCGTGGCGGTGGAAGATTTCAACGATGACGCCGGTGCGGTCCAGCACCTGCGTGCCGGTGGCGCGCTCCAGGTTGCGGATCTGGCTGGGCGAGAGTTCATGGTCAACGATGACGAACTCGGGCTTGCGGCCCACCTCCGGTTCGGAGGCGAGCAGGTTGGCCGGTTCGGGAACGCCGTCAAACCGTTGCCGGGCCTTGGACTTCGACGACGCGGCCATCGAGCCGACCACGCCGGTGCCGCCGGTCAGCGCGGCCAGCTCCGCCAGCTTGCCGCTGCCCAGCAGCATCGCGGCGCCGGTGCCCTCGCGCTTTTGCGACAGCGTGCCGATGACCTCATAACCGAGTGTTTTGACCAGCCGCCCCAGTTCCTCAAGGCTGGCTTCGAGCGCGACGTCATCGACGTCCGGCGTCTGGATGCCAACGAGGACGGCGAGCGGAATTGGGGGTTTGGTTTCCATGGGCGGTCACGTAGCACGATTGGCGGCGAGGCGCGCGGTCGAACCCGGCCCCGGACGCGTTCTCGCCTGCCGGCTGCTATCCCCGGCGGTTCCAGCCCTCAACCCACCATTGGACCGGTTCCTGGTCGGCTTTGTCAGCACCAATCCTGACGCTTTTCTCTTTGGGCTTGGTCGCCGTCTTCGATGCGGCGCGGGCGGGCTCCGGTGGCGTCTCCGTCGGCTGGACGTGCACATGGATCGGCTGCTCAACGACAACTTTCCGCGGCCGGCCGACCGGCCTGCGCACCGGCGGGATGGCCGTCTCAGTCGCCTCAGTCCGATCAGGCAGCACGGCGGCCTTCTGCACGGCAATCGCCTCGCGCATGGCATCGACAGCCTTCTGTCGGGCGAGACGCTCGATTTCCAGGTCGGCGTTGGCCGCTTCGAGATCCCGGGTCGCCGCATCCAACTTCGCCTGAAGATGGATGACGGTCGCCCGGGCATCGCGAAGCGCGCGGTCGCCGCGCTCACGGGCGACCTTCTCCTCCGTCAGTGCGGCGCGGGTGCCAATCAGGTCGCGTTCCGCGGCAATTTTGAGCGCCGTCGCCAACCGGGCGGCCTCAACCGCCGCCCCCCTCTCCTGGCGGGCATGGTGCTGTTTGGTCCGCAGGTCTTCGATTGTCGCCTCAGCGTGGGCGAGTTGCCGTTCGACGTATTCGCGGGCGGCGGCCTGCGACCGTATGGCCTGACGCGCGCTTTTCGACGGATCGCTGGCCGGCGATGGACCGGAGCTCGGTTTGGCGGTACCGAGCCCGAGGCTGCGGCGCATTTTGGATTCGTCGTCGGCGGTCTGAGGGGAATTCGGATCGAGTCTGTCAAATGCCACGGCAGGTCTGCTTCCTCGGGTGGAATATGCTCGTATGCGATTGCTGTGCGGAGATCAAATTAATATCAATCGTCGTCAACTTAGGCTTCGGTACCGGACGGTGGCCCAACTCCGGGGACCGCGATAAGCCCGGTCAACAATGATGGGCCTTTACCATATTCGGTGTGCGGATTGTCTGGCTGCTTCGAACAATGCCGGCTAACCCGAAGAGTCCTCAAAAACGTAAGGTTCCATCGACTCCTGCGCGGCGGCGCGGAGGTCGTGCCACCGTTGCGGCCCACCGTAATACGCCAGACTCCCCGGCTCCGCGCGCCCGTCGCCGTTGTAATACGACAGGCAATCGCGCAGCGGCCGGGTCCTGATGTCGGCCTCGCGGCAGTGCGCCGCATAGGCAGTTGCCGCCTCCTCGCGGATGTCCACGGTGCGGGCACCGCGTTCGCGCATCGTTTGCAGCATCCAGACGACATAGTCGGTATGGGCCTCGATCCCGCGAGTGAAATTGAACTGACCGCCGCCGCCCTGCGGACCCGACATGATGAACAGGTTTGGAAATCCATGACTGTGCAGGCCGAGGAAGGTCTTCACCCCCTCTGACTCCCATTTCTGCCGCAGTGTTTGGCCACCGCGTCCGGTGATCATGTTGAAGGTCGCTGTCGCCATCCATTGAAAACCGGTCGCATAGATCAAGACGTCCAGCGGATACTCGACACCGCCATGCACCACGCCGCGGGCATTGATCGCCGTGACGCCCAGCGGCGCCGTATCGACGAGTGTCACATGTGGCAGGTTGAAGGCCGGCAGGAACTCATCGTGGAAGGTCGGCCGCTTGCAGCCATACGGGTAATACGGCTTCAGCGCCGCGGCAGTCTTTGGATCCGTGACGATCGCATCAATCCTGGCCCTGATTTGCTCCATAATGCGAAAATTGGTGTTGAGCTGCTTTGCGGTCAGTTCTTCCAGCGACAAGTCTCGTTCGTATTGCTTGCGTTCCTTGAAATCACCGGTTTTGCCGGACAGATAATCGTCGTTGCCTTTCAGTGCCGTGCGGCCGGACGAAATCCTGGCCAGCCGCTCCCGCCGCGCCCTCGCCCAGCCAGGTTGTTTTGACCACGTTTCGATCTCCTCCGGTGTCGTCGCCCGCTGATCGCGCACGTCGATGGTCGAGGGAGTCCGCTGGAATACGTACAATTCCTTCACCACTTTGGCGATTTCCGGAATGACCTGCACGGCGGTGGCGCCGGTCCCGATAATGCCGACGCGTTTGCCAGCCAGATCGACCGTGTAGTCCCAGCGGGAGGTGTGGAACGCGGTCCCCGCGAAGGTCTCCATACCGTCGATGCGGGCCAGTTTCGGGGTGGTCAGGATGCCGTTCGCCAACACAACGATGCGGGCGCGCATCTGGTCGCCGCGATCGGTGAAAACTGTCCAACAGGCGGCGGATTCATCCCAGACTGTTTGCTCGACAGTCGTGTGGAACAGGCAGTGGTCATAGAAACCGGATGTCTCTGCCATGCTTTGGCAGTATTCCAGAATCTCGAAGCCCGAGGCGAATTTCATTGTCGGAAAGTAACCCATTTCCTCCAGCAGCGGCAGGTAACTGTACGATTCGACGTCGCAGGCGATGCCGGGGTAGCGGTTCCAGTACCAGGTGCCGCCGACATCGCCGCCTTTCTCGCAAAACCGCACGTCGTGAAAGCCAGCCTCGCGCAGTTTGTACCACAGCAACAGCGCGGCGAATCCGGCACCGATGACCAGGATATCGCAGGTATCAGTCAAGGGGTCGCGATCGACGGGCGGTGCTGAATAGACATCCTGCAGGTATTTGGCAAATTCGCCTTCCATCGCGATGTAGTCCGCCGCCCCCCGTCTCGCTTCCTTGAAGGCGCGGTATTTGGCCTGTTCCTCGGCGTTGAACGCGGCCCCGGGCGGCGCGGGCGGAAGCGTCGTCAGCGCTGCGTCCGCAATGGCCGAGTAGCCCTTGCCGGCAATCTTCTCCGTCGCCTTCGCGGCGCGGGTATGGAAGATTTTGAGGCCCGTGGCTGCATCGGTTCTGATTGGCGCCGTCATGTCTGATCCGCTCTTGATGTCGGGTTGGGGCGGCTGTTGCCCATCGGCGTTCTGCCCGGCCGCCATGCGCCACGATAGTCACAGATCATCGGCCCGGGCAAACGCCGCACGTTGATGGGCATGGACAAGCGGTTCAGAGCTAAACACACTCCCCGGCAGGGAAACCGCGTGTCGGGAGGACCTCACATGTTGATCGCTGGTGATATTGGCGGCACCAAGACCTTGCTGGCGCTGTACGCTCCGGAAACCGGCGCCCGGAATCCATTATTCCGAACGGAGTTCCATAGCGCGGATTACAGCAGCCTGGACGCGATGGTTCGGGATTTTATCACGCAAAGCAAACGTCCGGTGCGAGCCGCGTGCTTTGATGTGGCCGGGCCGGTGATCGGCGGCAGGGCGCACCTCACGAACCTCCCCTGGGTGCTTGACGAGCACGCCATGGAGACCGCGCTCGGACTGAAGCGGGTCGTCTTGCTGAATGACCTGAAGGCAATGGCGTACGCGGTTCCGCATTTGCTGCCGGATGAAGTCCAAACCATCAACGCAGGGCACACCGATCCGAACGGCCCCATGGCGCTGGTCGCCCCGGGAACCGGGTTAGGCGAAGCGTTCCTGATTTGGAACGGAGCCGCGTATATCGCGTGTTCGTCCGAAGGCGGACACGGCGATTTTGGCCCGGCTGACGAGACGCAGGCGGCACTGTGGCACTATCTGTCCAACCGCTTCGGCCATGTGGCGCGGGAGCGTGTTTGTTCCGGTAGCGGACTGCCGAATATCTACGATTTCCTGCGCGATAGCGGACGTGAACCCGAGCCGGAAGCGTTCGCAGCGTCGTTGGCCGGGGTTGCTGATCGAACACCGTCTATCATCCAGGCGGCGTTACAGGACCCCTCCAACACCTTATGCAGGGCAACGCTGGACCTTTTCGTGTCCATCCTCGGAGCGGAGGCGGGCAATCTGGCTTTGACAGTCATGTCCACCGGCGGCCTGTACCTGGGCGGCGGCATTCCGCCGCGCATCATTGCGCATTTGCAGGATGGCCGATTGATGCGGGCCTTCGTCAACAAGGGCCGCTTTGCCACGTTACTGAGCAAAGTACCCGTGAAAGTCATCACCGCACAGGCTGCGCTCCTCGGAGCGGCCCTCTATGGTCTGGATCAAATCGAACGGCCGGAGTGATTGGGGTCCAGGCGTTCGCTACGGCCATGGAAAAAGGGCGCCGCGCATGCACGCAATGGTTTTAAAGACGCCTGGCAGTCCGCTCGATTGGACCGAACTTCCGGATCGGCAGCCGGGACTGCACGAAGTGCGTGTCCGAGTCTCCGTGTGTGGCGTCTGCCGCACCGACCTGCATGTGCTGGACGGTGAATTACCCAATCCGAAGACGCCGATCATTCCGGGACACGAGATCGTTGGCCGCGTCGATGCGATCGGTCCCGGCGTCACCGGCCTGCACCTCAACCAGCGCGTGGGAATCCCCTGGCTCGGGCATACCTGCGGCGCCTGCCAATTCTGCGCGACCGGCCACGAAAACCTGTGCGATCACCCGTTGTTCACCGGCTACACCCGGGACGGGGGTTTCGCCACCTCCACAATTGCCGACGCACGCTACGTCTTTCCCCTCGGAGAGGCCGGAGCAGATGCCGCGCTGGCGCCACTTCTGTGCGCCGGCCTGATCGGTTGGCGGTCGCTGGTGATGGCGGGAGACGGCACCCGGATCGGCCTCTATGGCTTCGGCGCCGCCGCCCACATCGTGGCGCAGGTCGCCGTCTGGCAAGGCCGATCGGTGTTCGCCTTCACGCAAACCGGCGATGTGGCGGCGCAGGAATTCGCGCGCGGTCTCGGCGCGCGGTGGGCGGGCGGGTCTGGCGACATGCCACCGGAACCGCTCGATGCCGCGATCATCTATGCTCCGGTCGGCGGTTTGGTTCCGCTGGCGCTGCGCGCGGTTCGCAAAGGCGGCCGGGTCGTGTGTGCGGGTATTCACATGAGTGATATTCCGAGTTTTGCTTACAATTTGCTCTGGGAAGAACGGCAGCTCGTATCGGTTGCCAATCTGACGCGTCGCGATGGTCTGGATTTTCTGGGTTTGCTGCCTAAAATCGGTCTTGTTACGAAGACAACGCTCTATCCGATGCAGGACGCGAACCGGGCGCTCGATGACCTGCGCGCCGGCCGGTTTGAAGGGGCAGCGGTTCTGCGGGTGTAGAAACTGTTCGCCCCCCGTGCGCCTGTGGGATCGCCGGGAAAGCGTGCCGGGGCAAGCCCCATCCGGCTTGTGTTAATTGTAATCGTCAAGAAGCGTCGCCAGATCGGTGTGCCTGCTTGCCGCCCGCCGGTCGTTGGAACAAATTGCCGAGGCGTCGTTTATGAGCCAGAGTGGCTGATCCTGCGGCCCGCACTTACAATCCACCACGGCGAAACTAATTCATCAAAATAATTGCGTATATACTCTGATTTTGTCAGCGTTATCTTAATTGTGAACGGTATTTCTACAAAAATCGGATTTTTCCAATTGATAAACCAACCCGCATTATCGAGGTTACTAGCCATAACACCGGGGGAGCTTGTTATGAGAGTGAAATTTTTGGCATCTCTACTTGGCGTCAGCCTGTTTCTGGCGCCGGTGACCTATGCTCAAACCGCTGCTGTAACCGCCACATGCAAGGACGGCACAACATTTACCGGAGCCACGCGTGCGGGGGCCTGTAGCGGCCATCAAGGTGTCTCCAGTTGGGGTACACCGGCGGCGGCCAGTCCGAATGCTGTCACCGCACCGGCGGCTGCGGCTGCGGCCGCGGCCCCGGCGACCACGGCCACTGCGGGCAAGTCCGCTGCGGGGGCGCCAGCGAAAGGCGGTGGACCCGGCCAGGTCTGGGTTAATAGCGCTTCGAAGGTGTATCATTGCCCTGGCGACCGGTATTACGGGAAAACCAAAGCCGGAGAATACATGACCCAGGCGGCGGCGCAGGCAGCGGGCAATCACCCGAGTGGTGGCAAGGCCTGCCCAACCTGAATTGATCAGCCCGCGGTTCGGCTCACCTCTATCCGCACCGTCAGGCCGGCCCGTTTCGCCAGCCCGATCAGGGCGTCGAGACTGAAACGGTCGGCGCGACCGCGGATCAGGTTGCTGAGTCGCGGTTGGGTCAGGCCAAGAACCGAGGCTGACTGGACCTGGCGCAGACCCCAACTCTGCACGGTTTCACCGATCACGTTAATCAAACGCAACCGCAGAGCGGTGTTGTCGGTGTCCTCGGGATGCGCTTCGAGGGCATTCCATTGTGGTCCTGAAATTTGGGCGGGTTGATCGGCCATCCGGCCTTTTCCTTCTGTCGGTTGGGCCGCGATTATTGTCGCCGGGCGGAACGCCGGGGGACAAAGGTCGCGCGTCGAAATCTGGCTGACATCTTGGATCGGTCTGGCATCGGCACAACTGTTCATTGAAACGAAACCGGCCGGCCGCCCCGGCGCATGCGCCCGGCGACCAGGCCGACGAACCCGGCCGCGAGAATGGACATCGAAGCCGGCTCCGGCACCGCGTTCGACCGCGACGAGGTCATGCCGAGCATGTTGACGGTATAAAGATCGGCGGTGGGCACCGCGGACCAGTTCTCCAGCAAGGTGATTCCGTCATAGCCACCAATGTCGAACTGATCGACGGCGATCGCATACAGCCCTGCCTTGGTGAACGTTACCGAAGCGGCGGTGCCGGACCAGGATTGCGGGCCGTCCATTTCGGTGATCAGCGTCTTGCCGATCGTCAGGGAGGCACCGTCGTCCGAGTATAGGTCGAAAGCATAGGTCCCGGCGGTCGGGATCAGCAAAGCGCCGGTAAAGGACGAGTACGACCGGTTCATGATCGCGTCGCCCACAAGCCCGGTTCCGTTTGCCCGGACAAAGCCCGCGACCGGCGATCCGTCCTTCATCGTTGCACCGCAGGTTGGGAAGCAAATGGTTTTGGCGGTGAACGTCGCGGCCGGCCCTTTTTCGGAAGCAGCCATTTGCGCCGCCAGTTCCACCGTGGCGGTATAGGTCGGCAGCTCGTAGTAGGCGGCGGCCAGACCGGTCCCGGCCGAAGCGGGAACGAAGCTGAGCAGCGCGCTGGCGGGCACCGTGATGGTCTGAACCGGAGCGGCATGCGCAACGCCGGCGGTGAGCAGGGCGGCCAGGGTAAAAGCATAACGGGCGGCAAACATCGCGGTCTCCTGTGGTTGCAGGGGACACAGCAGCATCCGTGCCAGCCGAATTCTCGATTTGCGACGCAAATGACGATGCCGGGACGATGAAACCTGGTGTTTCGCCATGGTTTCCGTGCTTAACCTCGCACGCGTTCCGCTTGCGAAAGGCCCGCCGATGCCATCTGACATCCTTGCCGAATGGGATCTCGATCCCGATTTCCTGACGGTCAACCACGGTTCGTTCGGTGCCACGCCGCGCGTGGTCATCGCGGCCCAGCGCGCCTGGCAGGATAAAATGGAGCGGCAACCGAGTCGGTTCATGAATACCCTTTATAGCGGCGCAATACGGAATTCTGCCGATGCACTGGGGATTTTTCTTAACGCCGATGGCCGGAACATTGCGTTTGTGGAAAACGCAACGTCAGGCTGCAACGCGGTGCTGCGGAACGTTACGCTACTGCCTGGCGATGAGATCATGATCCTGAGCCACGCCTATGGCGCCGTGCGGAATGCGGTTCGTTTTGTGGCCGATCGGGCCGGCGTTCGGATCACCGAGGCCGCGATACCGTTTCCCGATCCTTCCGAGGACTCGCTGACAGCCTCGGTCGTGGCCGCACTGACGCCTCGCACGCGACTGGCGGTCATCGATCACATCACATCCGGAAGCGCGATCGTGCTGCCAATCCAACGGATCGTTTCGGCCTGTCATGCGGCCGGCGTTCCGGTGTTGGTCGATGGCGCTCATGCGCCGGGGCAGGTGCCGGTGGATCTGACGGCGATCGGGGCGGACTGGTACGTCGGCAATTGCCATAAATGGCTGTGCGCGCCGAAGGGGTGCGCGTTTCTCTATGCGGCGCCGGATCGGCAGGCGGAATTGCACCCGGGAACCATCTCGCACGGTTACGGTCAGGGATTTTTGGCGGAATTCGACTGGACCGGAACGACGGATCCAAGCCGGTTTCTGGCGGTGACGGAGGCGATTGCGTTTCATCATCGGTTGGGTGGGACCGAGATCATGCAGCGGAACCGGGCGCTGGCGGCGGCGGGCGGGGCGCTGATCGCTCAGCGCCTCAATACGAACGTAGGGACGCGCGGGCCGGTTGCCGGCGCGATGGCGACCATCCGGTTACCGGTGGACGATCCGACCCCGGACCATGCACTGGCAATCAGAGCGCGGCTGATGGCGGCGGGGACGGATGCACCAGTGCATGCACTGGATGGAGCGTTATGGCTGCGGATTTCAGCGTTCGCTTACAACGAATTGGCCGATTATGCGACGCTCGGGGATCTGGTGGCGGAGGTGCTGCGGGGTTGATGACGGCGATCAGACGCCGAGCTTTCGAAGCCGGGCTCCGAGTTCAACGGAGTCGATGGTTTCGCTCCAGAAATCGATCAGCACGGCTTCGTTCAACACGATCCAATCCCCGACGGCCGCCAGGTCGGCGGGCGACAGCGTGCCCTGGCTCAGATGAGGGCGCGGGCGGATGCCAACGACCGCCGTGTTCGCGATGTCCATCTTACCCGGCGTCAGCGAAACCTTCACGCGCGCATCGTGTTGCGCCCGGCCCGGGGGACGTACTCAAATGGTCATAGGCAGGCCGGTGGTACGAGGGAACAGGTTCACCGTTTCGTAGAGTTCGTCAGACTCGCTATCGTTTGAGCGGGACATTCGTCCCGGAAAAAAGTCTGACATCACTGACATCACTGGTTTTCACCACTACGAACGTGCCGGACTTGCAAGCAAAACACGCTCCGTCGCTTCCGCCGATACCACAAGAGCACAGTCCCGCCAAAAAACTGATCGGATCAGAGTTCTCGTCGGGCAAGGAATGTGACAGAATAATCGGGCAGACAGCTAAAGAGGGTACGACCGATGAGCCAGATGATGCTCTCGCACGAAAAGCAACTCAAACCTGATATGCCATTCAGTTCGATCTGGTTTTCGGGTCGCTCCGATAGCTTGCTGTGATTAAAGCGGCCGACGGCCGGCATAGGTCTGTAGATGACCGGAAGGCCTGCAGCGTGAAATTGCCCGAGCTGCTCGAACAGCTACGAACCCTGGACGAGCATTCCCGCTTGGAGGCCAAGACGGCGTCCCAACTCGGCGAATCCGCACTGACCACGATTTGCGCGTTCGCCAACGAGCCGGGGCTCGGAGGTGGCACCTTGGTTCTGGGTGTGGAGCGCGTGAACGAAGACGCCGCGTTTCCAGACTACTTTGTGCGCGGAATCCCAGATCCTGACAAAGTGCAGGCCGATCTTGTCAGTCAGTGCCGCTCTGTCTTTAACGTTCCTCTCTCGGTCACGATCACGCCGGAACGCACTGACGGGAAAATCGTCTTGGTCGTGGAGGTCCCGGAAGCCACACCCGCGGTGAAGCCGATCCATTTTATTAAACGGCCATTACCAGGTGGGGCCTATCGCCGCCTCGGGTCCGCTGACGTGAAGTGCACCGATGATGATCTGGCATTGCTGTTTCAGCAGCGCGGCACGTTGCCGTTCGACGCCACGCTGGTCGAAGATTCGGGACGCGACGACATCGATCCCGATGCGGTGGCGGTGTATCGAACCATGCGCGCCCGCGGCAATCCCGCGGCTGAGGAACTACGGTTGGGCGACATCGATCTGCTGCGCGCCCTGCGATGTATGGACACAGCAGGTTCTGGCATTACGGTCGCCGGCATGGTCTTGTTCGGCCGGGCGCTGGCGCAGCGCCGATTATTTCCCATGTTGCGCCTGGACTATGTCCGCGTCCCCGGACGGGACTGGGTGCCAGAAACCGGTGAGCGCTTCACGACCACCCTGGACATGCGCGGCCCTCTGCTTCTTCTGCTCGGCCGCGCCCAAGCGGCCGTTCTGGACGATTTGCCACACGCGTTTCATCTGCCGGACGACACGATGCAGCGCCGCGATGAGCCGGGCCTTCCGCTACGGGTCATCCGGGAAGCTGTGGTCAACGCTGTTATGCACCGGAACTACCGCGCCCAACGGCCAACGCAAATTGTTCGGTATTCCAACCGGCTGGAAATTCGTAATGCCGGCTACTCGCTGAAGGCGCCGGAACGATTGGGCGAACCAGGGTCCGAAGCGCGCAATCCGACCATCGCGGCCGTTCTGCACGAGCTGAATTTCGCGGAAACCAAAGGCACCGGCATTCGCACGATGCAGACCGAAATGCGCCGCGCGGGACTGTCGCCACCGACGTTCGTCAGCGACCGGGGACCGGATAGCTTCACCGCCACGTTTCTGTTCCATCATTTCCTGGATGAGGCCGATGCCGCTTGGCTCGGCTGCTTCCGAGACCTTGACCTTAACGACGACCTGCTGAAAACCCTGGTCTTCGTGCGCGAACAGGGCTGGATCAACAATGCGGCTTATCGCGACCTGACACTCGCCCATCCCACCGACGCCACGCGAGCCTTGCGGCGTCTTTGCGACCTGAATCTGCTGCTGCCGGTCGGCAATACCCTCAACCGCGTGTATTGGCCCGGGCCGGCGATGACTGCCGCCGTCAAGCTTGTTGCCGGGCCGGACACCATGCATGATAGCGGCGAGACCATGCATGATAGCGGCGAGACCATGCATGATAGCGGCGAGACCATGCATGATAACGGCGAAACCATGCATGATAACGGCGAAACCATGCATGATAGCGGCACCGGGGCCGCGGAACCGGGGCAGGCACATCCAACCTTGCCCACCCCTGTTCGAACACTGCTGGCTGGCCTGGGCCGTCGAACCGATCCGGCAATCTTGCGCTCCGTTATCCGGCAACTGTGCGCCTGGCGGGCGCACTCGGTCGCGGATCTGGCCAATCTCCTTGGACGGTCGCCAACCTATACTCGCTCGGTCATGGCCGCACTGGTGACGCAAGGAGCGCTGGAACAGACACGGCCGGGCCAGCCACGCCATCCGGATCAGACCTATCGAGCTGTGGAGGCGACGACGGAATCGATGACCGCCAACCACTCCATCCAAAGGAGTGACAGCGGATCTCCGTGCGCGCCGATATCGGATCAGCTTAAGGACCCGGCAAGAAAACGCGGCAGGGGTCAGAAGACCGCCTTATCCGAATGACCCGGGTGGAGGACTTTCGAGAGCAGCCAGAAAAATAAGGCGGCGAGGCCTGTTTAACTTGCTGGGTATTCGCGCCGCGGCATGAATGAATGTGGCACAGCCCACATGTCCCGTTCAGCTAACAACCGTCTTTGCAACCATCGGCGAGGCTCTGACCGAATAAGAACGATTGTCGTCTTGATTAACGCGTTGAAGGACCCGGACTGACGCCGAGTCCTTCTGTCGCCTTCAGACGACCGGGCTGGCGCCGCCATCCATATTGATCGCGGTTCCGGTGGTGAATCCGGCGTGATCGCTGCACAGGAAGCACGCCATCGCGGCGAATTCCTCTGCCTTGCCCATGCGGCCCACCGGGATTCCGGCGCCGGCTTTGGCAACATACGCCTCGAACGGTTCGTTGCTGCCGTCGGTCTTGTAACGCCGGGCGATTTGGTCGGACACGATCGAGCCGACCAGCATACCGTTCACCAGAATGCCATGCGGCGCGCCTTCACCGGACATCACCTTCATCAACGCCATGCCGGCGGCTCGGGATACGGCGGTTGGCGCTCCATTGGCGCGGGGGGCTTTGGCGCCTGTGTTCAGCACGTTGATGATGCGGCCCCATTTGCGGGCCTTCATCCCCGGCCAGCACAGGCGGGCAAGGCGGATGGCGGCGAACAGCTTCAGGTCAAGGTCTTCCTGCCAGATATCGTCGGTGATCTGGTCGGACGGCATCGCGCGTGACATGCCGGCGTTGTTGATCAGGATGTCCACCTGACCGAACGTCTTGATGACCGCGTCGAAGGTCTTGTTGATGTCGTCGGCCTTTGACACGTCGCACTGGAATGTGGCGACCTTGCCGGAGGCGCCGTCCGACGCCATGGCCTGCGCTTCCGCCAGACCGTCCGGGTTGCGGGCGAGGATCGCCACATTGGCGCCTGATGCCGCGAATTCCTTGGCCATGGCAAAGCCAAGACCCTTGCTTGAACCGGTTATGATCGCGGTGCGACCGTCGAGGCGGACTTCCATTGGTTTTCTCCCATGCAGAAGGACCCACTTTGGGGAAGATGCTCCCGTCACGCAACGCATGCCAAAGGCGGCCTTGATGACCTCGTTCGATTTCGTTGCCGCTCTGTTGCTTTTGGCTTCCATCCTGGGGATTGTGAACCACCGGTATCTGCATCTGCCGAGCACCATTGCGCTGATGGCGGGCTCGCTGGTGCTGTCGATCGGGGTGATTCTGGTGGACCGATCGGTTGCAAGTGTCGAACTGCGGCGAGGGTGGGAGGAGATGGTGGCCTCCATCGATCTGCCGCATGTGTTTCTGGACGGATTGCTGGCGTTCATGCTGTTCGCCGGCAGTTTGCACGTCGATATGGACAGCCTGCGGGCGCGGAAATGGACCGTGCTGTCGCTGGTGACGTTGGGCGTGCTGCTGGCAACGACCCTTTACGGGGCCGGGATCTGGGTGATTTTTGGTGGAACGGTTCCGCTGCCCTGGTGCTTCACCCTGGGCGCTCTGCTGGCGCCGACCGACCCGATCGCGGTTGGGGGTTTGTTGCGGCAAGCGGGGCTACCGTCCGGCCTGCTGGCTGTCGTCAATGGGGAAAGCCTGTTCAACGATGGTGTCGCGGTCGTGGTGTTCGCCGTCGCGCTGGAATGGGCGAACGGGCACGTCACAACCCCCGGGATGATCAGGCTGGAGCTGCTGACCGAGGCCGGCGGCGGCATCGCACTGGGGTTCGCCACCGGATATCTGGCCTACCGGGCGCTGCGGCTGGCGGATGAGCCGTCGCTGGAACTGACAATGACTCTGGCTTTGGTGACGGTCACCTACAGCATCGCCTCGGCGCTGCGTGTGTCGGGACCGTTGGCGGTGGTGGTGGCGGGTTTGCTGACCGGCCATCGCGCCACCCGCTTTGCCATGACGGACGTATCGCGGGAACGGGTGGTGTTGTTCTGGGATCTGATGGACGAGTTGATGAACGCGGTACTGTTCCTGCTGATGGGCTTCGCATTGCTGTCGGTCGAGATCAACCGAGCGCTGCTGATTGCGGCGGCGGGCGGGATCGGGCTGGCCCTGGTGACCCGGATCATCAGCGTCGCAGTGCCGACCGCCCTGGTGCACATGCGCACGTTGCCGCGACTGCGCGGCATCGCGGTGCTGACCTGGGGCGGCCTGCGGGGCGGCATCTCCGTCGCCCTGGCGCTGACGCTGGAGCCGTCGCCATACCGGGGCGCTCTGTTGGCCGTCTGCTACGCGGTGGTGGTGTTCACCATCCTGGTGCAGGGCCTGTCGATGCCGGCGCTCGTGCGATGGCTATACCCGCCTAAAGCAGTCCGGCCAGGATGACCGTCACCAGGCCCAGAACCAGATTGAGGCCGATCAGCTTGCGGATGTTGTTCAGGCTGGATGCCATCCGGTTGCGATCGGTCGTGCGGCGGAACTGGCGGTACGGGCCGAAGACAATCGCCAGGAACACCGCCGCCATCACCAGACCCAGGGCCATCATCGCGTTAATCTGCCAGGGCAATGTTGCCATATCCCAGTGAAGACTCAACATCGCAATGCCAGAGATGAGACTCACCGGCATGGCGTGCCAGATCACCAGGAAGAAACTCTTGAAAACCCGCGTATGCAGCAACATCCGCTGCGGCGCCTCGATCGCCGCCAGGCTCGGGCGCAGCACGACATATGAGAAGAACATCCCGCCGACCCACAACACCGCGCACACCAGATGCAGCGCCTTTAAAACCGCGTAAAACGTCATCCGATCATCTCCAACAACTCAGTCAGCAGGGCACGTAACTCATTCGCGGCGATTGAGCGAGGGGCGGTCTCGGTCACCGCCAATCCGTCGGCGAAGGCAGACGCAAAGCCGGTGCGGTTGCCGATCGTCGCTGTCATCAGCGGCTTGCCGTCGGCCTTGAGCTGGGCGGTCATCGTCTCCCGCAGCTTGCCAGAGGATGGCACCCGGTTCAGCACAAGTGTCGCTTTGCGCTTTTCGGCGGCGGCCAGCTTCAGGGTGCCGTCAGCCGCCCAGATGTCCGGCGCACTGGGCTGGACCGGGATCAGAACCAGATTCGCGCCACGGATCGCCAGCCTGGCGTCGGTGTCGATATGCGGCGGAGAGTCGATCACCACGACGTCGTGTGTGGTTTTCAGACGGTCCAGTTCACCCGTCACCCGCCAGCCGGAAACGTCGGAGAAGGTAATTTTGGCAGCCGTCTTCGGCCGTAATTCGTTCCACCTCGTCAGGCTGTGCTGCGGGTCGATGTCCAGCAATGCCACCCGGCGAGAGGTCGCCAGTGCAGCCGCGATGTTCGCCGCCAGGGTGGTCTTGCCGGTACCGCCCTTTTGCTGCGCGACTGTGATGACGATCGCCATGCGTACCTGCTCCATTCCGATGGTGCCGCATTGTTACAGAAGCGATGATTCGGCGCCAGGACCCCTCGCCTGACGGCTCGCTTTTCCCGGACGCCAGCCGTATCGTGGCGTCATGGGGACACGCGGATCAGGCGAAATGCCAACCGAACGGCCGGCTTGTGGGCGGTACCGCCTGGATCGGCCGCGCTGCGACGCCGACTGGCAGGCGTATCATGGCATTCGCCGCAAGGTGTTCCATCTGCCGCGGCCGGTGGAGGAGATCAGTCCGACCTGCCACCCGTTGCTGCTGTTCCTGGAAGACCAGCCGATCGGCGCCATTCAGGTGGACGACCTCGGCAATGAAGCGGCGGCGCTGCGTCTGGTCGCCATCGACCCGGCCCACCAGGGTGGCGGACACGGACGGGCGATGCTGGAACGAGCCGAACAATTCGCGCAACGGATCGGCTGCGGCAAGGCCGTGGTCTATGCCACTCCGGAATCCGCCGGCTTCTATCAGTCGCTGGGCTACGACGAAGACGACTGGGACGAGGTTTGCATGGGCGGCATCGTGCAAATGCTGAAGGTATTGAATCGTTAGGGCGTCGTGCTGACCGTCCAGGTGGCGCTTTTCACCTCCGGCACTTTCTCCAACTGTGCGACGACAGCATCCAGCACGGCGGCATCCGCGGTCGTCGGAGCCAGGACCGCCGCCAGCTCGACCTGCGTTTCGGTTTCCGACAGCGTTTCGATCTCCAGGATCGGATAGCCGGCTTTCGCGAGCACTTCATCGAGACTATCGCGCGCGGCCGCGACATCCCGATGTTCGGTCACGACATGCACCCGGTATCGGGCCTCTGTCGTCAGGGTGTCGATCGGCAGGCGATTGATGTAGTTTACCAACGGCCGCAGCAAGGTGTTGCCTGCGACCACAAACATCGACAAGGCAACCGCCTCGGCCCACATCGCGGCCCCCGCGAAGGTACCCACAGCCGCCGAACACCATAAGGTCGCGGCGGTGTTCAGGCCGCGGATCTGGGTGCCTTCCTTCAGAATGACCCCAGCGCCGAGAAAGCCGATACCGGAAACGACATACGAAATAATGCGGGTCGCACCATCGGCCCCCAACAGGCGCGCGCCGAGATCGGTGAACGCCGCGGCCCCGATTGCCACCAGCACATTGGTTCGCAGCCCCGCACTCCGCTGCCGCCATTGCCGCTCGGCACCGATCAAAGTACCGAGGACAAAGGCGGTCGCAAGGCTGGCGAGCGTGCGCGCGAAGGCGCTGTTCAGGAACCAGGTCAGCAAAGTGTCGGCCATCACGCCCTTCCAGGAAGACGCGATGGCGTTAGCGGAACGCGATTACGCCCGCAATGGCTCCGGTGGCAGATCCGGCGGGACCGGGATCGGAGATGGAGGATCCTCAATCGGCGGGGGCTGTTCCGGATCGGGCAGAACCGGCGGATCGCCCGGGGGAGACGGTGGATCGGACAGCGTCAGCGGACAGCTCCTCAGTGATGATGCGACTGCAACGGACGCGCGGCTTCCTGTACGGCGCGGCCGGCCAGTTCCAGCAAACGGCTGGTCGATTCAACCGCATTGTTGATGGCATCCATATACAAATCACGCTGCACTTCCGCCAATTCCACCATATTTTTACAACGCAACAGATCCTGCGGTTTCCGGGCACCGTCGCCCATGCTGTGGTCCATCATTTCGAGCCACGCATGCTGCATGGTCTGCAAACCGCGGCCCATCGACATGGCAGTGGAGAACAGCGCCTGAACCCGTTCGGCCGACCGTTCCGAGGCCTCACGATAGATGTCCATCGCGTGGGCGGCCGAGGACATCATGTGATGGCTACGGCCGAAGTTGATATCCGCGACCTTGCTGCCAACGCCAGCGGCGGTTCGCATACCCATCATCATGACTTCCCGGCTCTGCTCGGCGGCCTTGGACGACATATTCGTTGCGGCGTTTGCGGTTTCCGCCACGGTTTCGGTTACGCTCTCACCAACATCCCTGGCGCGATCGGTGGCTTGCTTCGCCGCCTGACTGGTTTCGTTAATCGAGTCTTTGGTGTTTCGAGCTGCCACGTCCATTGCGGCCTGGCCGGACCTGGCCGTTTGGTCCGTTGCGCGCTTCACGGTTTCAGCAGATTTGACTGTTTCTGACATGATATGTCCTTTGCAGATTGGATACCGAGCGGGGTAAGGTTTCCCGTACGCGACAAAATTGTCGAGTTGCGGCCCAGGTCTTTTCCCTCCGCTCACAGGCAGTATAGGCAATCGTCCGGAGTACCGTGATTCACGGACGCGTCATTCCGTGCGCGTCGGTCAGCGACGATTCCGTTTCGGGTCCGGATTCAGGAGACGCCATCGGGATCGGACGCTCCGCCATCTGGCGGAAACCCTCTATCGCGCGCCGCAGCGCTACCGACCTGCGGCTCTCCGGCTCCAAAACGAACAACACAAGCGACCGGCCGGTTATTTCATAATTTTCACCGGTTTGAAATGTTTCATGCTTGGTGTCGTCGGGAATGTTGGTGTCCAGCAGGCACTGCCACACGGTACCGCCGACAATCTCCGGCAGCATGAAGTTCACCACGTCATGGTGGGCGTTCAGCACCAAAAGCGCGGTTGCATCCATGGCCGGCCGCTTGATGCCGCTGGCCTGCGCGCGTCCGTCCATCAGCATGCCGAAGCAGCGGGCATTGGCATCGCCCCAATGCGATTCCTCAATATCCTGTCCCGACGGCGCCAGCCAGCGAACGTCGCGCACATCGAGATCGGCGTTGTATTCTCCGCTGAGGAAGCGGGCACGACGCAAAATCGGAAAGGACTGTCGCAAAACAATCACTTTCCGGGTGAATTCGGCCAGTTCGACCTCACGCTCGCCAAAATTCCAGTTCACCCAGCTTATTTCGTTATCCTGACAATAAGCATTGTTATTGCCAAGCTGGGTGCGGCCGAATTCGTCACCGGCCAATACCATGGGCGTGCCTTGCGACAACAACAGTGTCGCCAGCAGGTTACGTTTTTGTCTTTCCCGCAACGCAAGGATCTCAGGATCGTCGGTCGGGCCTTCCACGCCGCAATTCCAGGACTGATTATCGGAATGTCCGTCGCGGCCGTCCTCGCCGTTCGCCTCGTTATGCTTCTCGTTGTACGAAACAAGGTCGTTCAGCGTGAAACCGTCATGCGCGGTGATGAAATTCACCCCGGCCCAGGCCTTGCGGCCCCGGCGGTCGAAGCAATCCGCGGATGCGGACAGGCGCGTTGCCATCTCGGCCTGTTTACCGGAATCGCCCTTCCAGTAGGCACGCACGGTGTCACGGAATTTGTCGTTCCATTCCGCCCAACCGGGCGGAAATCCGCCGACCTGATAGCCGCCAGGCCCGATGTCCCAGGGTTCGGCAATCAGTTTGGTGTTGGACAGCACCGGGTCCTGCAGGCAGCTTTGCAGAAATCCGTGCGCTTCGTTGAAACCATGATCCTCGCGCGCCAGAATCGTCCCGAGATCGAACCGGAAACCATCGACATGCATTTCCGATGCCCAATACCGCAAACTGTCCGTGACCATCTGCACCACGCGCGCATGGCTCATGTTCAAGGTGTTGCCGGTGCCGGTGTCGTTGATGTAGTAGCGGGGATTATCGGGTAGCAGCCGATAATATGAAAAATTGTCTATACCCCGGAACGATAGTGTCGGGCCGTTTTCGTTGCCCTCCGCCGTGTGGTTGTAAACGACGTCCAGGATGACTTCCAACCCTGCGTCATGCAGGCGTGCGACCATTTCCTTGAATTCCGCGAACACGAAGTCCGGCACCGAGGAATAGCGAGGATCGGGGGCGAAAAAACCGATCGAGTTGTAGCCCCAGTAATTGGTCAGCCCCTTATCCAGCAGATAACTATCGTTGACGAACGCGTGGATCGGCAGCAGTTCAACCGAGGTCACGCCCAGGGTCTTGATATAATCGACGACCTCCTTACGGCCAAGGCCGGCGAACGTGCCGCGCAGCCGTTCGGGAACCGCCGGATGCAGCATCGTGTAGCCGCGCACATGCGTTTCGTAGATGATGGTGCGGTCCCAGGGGACCGACGGCGCGCGTTCGCGGCCCCAGGTAAAGGCAGGGTCGATGACCCGGGATTTCGGCATGAAACGGGCGCTGTCACGCGCATCGAAGGTCAGGTCATCCTTCCCCATGATGTATCCGAACACCGCCGGATCCCATTTCAGGCTACCGACATGCGCCTTGGCATAAGGGTCGAGACAGAGTTTGTTCGGGTTGAACCGATGGCCGGCGTCCGGTTCGTAAGGCCCATACACGCGATATCCATAAGTCGTGCCGGGCCGCGCATCCGGCAGATAGCCGTGCCACACCTCGTTCGTGTATTCTGGCAGCTCGATGCGCTCCAGTTCCGTTTGACCGGTATCATCGAACAGGCACAGTTCGACTTTGGAAGCATTGGCGGAAAACAGCGAAAAATTGACACCCAGGCCATCCCAGGTCGCGCCGAGTTGATACGGAGAACCTTCGCTCAGGCGGGATTTCAAAATCGCTGCGGGCATCTGGACCTCATGTGGGGATGTGGTGAAACAAAAAAAGGGGGCAAATGCCCCCTTTTCGTTTGAATCCGCCTCAGGACGTGAGGCGACCGAGCATGTAGCCGATGGCAAGGGCCACCAGTGTCGCGACCATCGGCTGGGCTTTGATAACGTCGCTGAACTGCGCCGCTGCCTGTTGGGCCTGACCGCTGGCCTGGTTGTACATGCCCTGGGCTTGTGTCCTGGCGTCGCCGGTTACATTGCCGGCTGCCTCTTGCACGCGGCCACCGAATTCCCGGGCTGCGCCTTCAACACGATCGTTCATTGCTACCTCCTACCAAACATGGTGAGGGTTGAACGCATCAGATGGCTTCGGGTTCCCTGGGTGCCAAGGCATAAACCGGGATGTCGCCGGGCGAAAAATCTGTAGGATGGGCGCATGCCAACACCTGACTTATTCCCCGACCGTCTGACTGCCGATCTGGCCGCCGACGGCTATGCGACCCGCCCCTTGCTTTCGGCAGATGTCTGCCATGAGCTGGCGGGCTTGTATGAGGACGAAAGCCGGTTCCGCAAGCGTATCGTGATGGAGCAGCACGCCTACGGCCAGGGCGAATATAAATACTTCGGCTACCCGCTGCCCGACCCGGTCGCCGCGTTGCGGGCGGCGTTATACCCTCCATTGGCCGCTGTGGCGAATGGGTGGCGGCGCCTGTTGGGGGAGGCGGAACGCTTCCCGGACACTTTGGATGCCTATTTGGCCTTGTGTCACGCCGCCGGTCAGACCCGGCCGACGCCGTTGATGTTGCGCTACGCCGCCGGTGGATTCAATTGCCTGCATCAGGACCTGTACGGCGATCTGGTGTTTCCGCTCCAGGCCGTGGTGCTGCTGAGCACCCCCGGTGAGGATTTTACCGGCGGTGAGTTCATCATGGTGGAACAACGGCCTCGGGCACAGTCGCGCGGCATCGTGGTGCCGCTGCGCCTGGGCGAGGCCGCGATCTTCCCGGTCCATCATCGCCCCGGCATCGGGGTTCGGGGTCCGTACCGGCTGACCATGCGGCATGGCGTCAGCCGGATTCATTCCGGACACCGGCAGACGTTGGGCATTATCTTTCACGATGCTGCGTAAGCCTAAGCCGCCCGCGCATCCTCCTGGATCATATCCGACGCCTTTTCCGCGATCATGATGGTGGGCGCGTTGGTATTGCCCGCCACGATCACCGGCATCACCGACGCATCGACCACCCGCAGCCCCTCGATCCCATGCACCCGTAGCCGAGGGTCCACCACCGCCATTGTGCCGTGCCCCATGCCGCAGGTACCGACCGGGTGCAGATTCGACACACCGCGCTTGCGCACGTCCTCGGCGATCTCCTCGTCGGTGCGGGTGGCAACACCGGGGGCGGTTTCCGCCACCATCAGCTTTTGCAGCGCATGCTGCCGAGCGATGCTACGGGCGATACGAACGCCGACGATCATCACCCGCATGTCGTTTTCGCTACGCAGGAAGTTGAACTTTATCTCGGGCGGCGCGAATGGATCGGCATTGCGCAGCCGAACCGTCCCGCGCCCTTCCGGCGCCAGATGCACGGGACTGATCGAGATGCCTGGAAAAGGGTGCGATATGATCCCGTCGGCGGTGCGATCGATCGTGCTCCAGGCTGAGATATTGAACTGTAAGTCCGGTCGTTCCAGACGTTTGTCACTACGCACCAGCGCCCCGACATACATGCCGTTGCCCGACATCGGTCCCGAGCGCAGAAACACGTATTGCGCCCCGGCCATCAGCCGATGCGGCAGGCTGTATTGCAGCGCATTCAACGACAGATTTTTCGAGATTCGATACGTGCAGTAGGTGTTGAAATGATCCTGCAGGTTGGACCCCACCCCGGCACTATCCCGCACGACGGAAATCCCCTTGTCCATCAGGTGTTGGCCCGGCCCGATGCCTGACAGTTGCAGCAATTGCGGTGACCCGTAGGCGCCGCCGGAGACGATGACCTCCCGCCCCGCAAGCGCGGTTTCCAGGCCGCGCGGCGTGCGGAATTCAACACCGGTGGCTTTGTTGCCCTCAAACAAGATTCGCGTTGCGTGGGCTTTGGTTTTGATCGTCAGATTCGGCCGCGTCTTCGCCATTTTCAGATACGCGGCGGCGGTGCTCCAGCGGCGTTTGTCCTTGGTCGTGGTCTGGTAATAGCCGCAGCCTTCCTGGCTGGCGCCGTTGAAGTCCGGATTGAACGGAATACCGGCCTGCTTGCAGGCCTCCAGCAACGCCTTGGCGATTTCCCATTCATAGGGTTGGTTGGACACGCGCAACGGCCCACCGCTGCCGTGAAAATCGTCGGCGCCGCGTTCGTTGTCCTCCGCCTTACGGAAATACGGCAGCACAGAATCATAGTCCCAGCCTTCGTTGCCGAGTTGCCGCCACTGATCGTAATCCGCCGCATTGCCGCGCATGTAGATCATGCCGTTGATGGAGCTGGTGCCCCCCAGCACTTTTCCGCGCGGCTGATACATCGTGCGGCCGTTGAGTTCCTGTTCCGGTTCGGATTCGAATTTCCAGTTCACCTTTGGATCGACGAATGTCTTGGCATAACCCATCGGAACGTGAATCCAGGGATTGGTGTCCTTGCCCCCGGCTTCCAGCAGCAGCACCCGATAGCGGCCGGATTCAGTCAATCGGGCCGCCAGCACGCAACCGGCCGACCCGGCGCCGGTCACAATAAAGTCGTAGGTCTCCGCCACGTCTCGTCCCCCGTGTATTTCCCGGAAGCTTACGCCGCCAGCGACGGAGCGCCAGCCCTACAGTCTTCCAAAATCATGTCCGATGCCTTTTCACCGATCATGATTGTCGGGGCGTTTGTATTGCCACCAACCACGACGGGCATGACCGACGCATCGACCACGCGCAGCCCGGCCACCCCATGCACGCGCAAACGAGGATCGACCACGGTGTTCGAACCGGTCCCCATGGCGCACGAACTGGTTGGATGCTGGTTCGAAACGCCGGTGCGGCGCACATAGTCCAGCAGGTCCGCGTCACTGGTGGCGTCCACACCCGGGAAAATCTCGCTGACCACATACGGTTTCAACGCCGGCTGTTCGGCGATCCGCCGCACCAGACGCAACCCTTCCAGCGCCGCCCGAATGTCGTATTCGGTGCGCAAATAGTCGAACAGAACCGCCGGCCAGGCGAACGGGTCGGGACTGCCGAGCCGGACAGTGCCGCGTCCCTCCGGCCGCAGATGCACAGGTGTCAGGGTGAAGCCGGGGAATGTGTGGGTAATAACCGCGTCGCGGCTGCGTTCTTTCGTGCTCCACTCGAACAGATTGACCTGGATGTCCGGCCGCTCCAACCGCGTGTCGGACCGGGTGAACAAGCCGGCGGTGACGCCGTTGCTGGCCATCGGGCCAGAGCGGAACAGGCCGTAACGAATGCCGGCCACCACTTGCCGCAGCTTGCTGTTCTGCAGTTCGTTCAGCGTGATCGGCTTGCTGCATCGCCAACTGACGGCGGTATTGAAATGATCGTGCAGGTTGGAGCCGACCGCCGGCATGTCGCGCACGACGTCTATACCCATGTCCTGAAGATGCTGCGCCGGCCCCAGGCCGGACAATTGCAACAATTGCGGCGATCCATACGCACCGCCCGAAACGATCACCTCGCAGCGCGCCTTGCTGACCTGCAATCCCGCCTTGGTCCGATATTCCACCCCCGTTGCTCGGCCGTTCTCAATCACCACCCGTGTCGCGTGCGCATTGGTCTGGATCGTGAGGTTCGCCGGCGGATTGCTGAGATACGCCTTCGCCGCGCTCCAGCGACGTTTCGATAAGGTGGTGGTCTGGTAGTAGCCGCAGCCTTCCTGCTGCGCCCCGTTGAAGTCCGGGTTCTCCGGAATGCCGGCCTGCACGCATGCCTGCAGCACGGCCTTGGACAATTCGCCCTTTTCCGATTGGTCGGACACATGCAGCGGGCCGCCGGTGCCATGGAACGCGTCAGCGCCGCGGGTCTGGTTCTCGGCTTTCCTGAAATACGGCAGGACGGAATCCCAATCCCACCCGGTGCAGCCGCGTTGGCGCCACTCATCATAATCGGCGTGATTGCCGCGGATATAGACCATGCCGTTGATCGAACTGGATCCGCCCAGCGTCTTGCCCCGCGGCAGATACAGCCTCCGGTTCTGCATCTGCGGCTGCGGCTCGGTTTCGAACTTCCAGTTCACCGCCGGATCGACATAGGTCTTGCCGTAACCAAGCGGGATGTGAATCCAAATGTTCTTGTCCGGCGGGCCGGCTTCCAGCAGCAGGACACGATGGCCGGAGTCCGCCAGACGCCGAGCGACGACGCAGCCGGCGGAGCCAGCGCCCGTGACGATAAAGTCGTAAGTGTCCGTGGCGGACGGCATGATGTGGTTCCCCCGGTTGTGACGGTTAAAATCCTTCATGTTCGGACCGGAGGCAATGGCAACGTTGTTGCCAGCCGTTGCGAAGAGCCCTTGCGACGCGGCAATCTATGTCTGCCGTTCACGATCATCGAAGGACATCATGATGACCCCGGATGAATTTGCCCCGGTAACACCGGGAAAGATGCTGAAGGAAGAGTTTCTCGCCGAGTATAGCCTGTCACAAAGCGCACTCGCGCGGGCGATCGGCATTTCGCCCAATCGCATCGCGGAGATCGTCAATAATCGCCGCCGCATCACCGCCGATACCGCTCTGCGCCTGAGCTTGTACTTCGGAAACAGCGCGGAGTTCTGGATGAATCTGCAAACACACCACGACCTGAAGATGGCGCGACGGGCATTGTCCGCGGCGGAGGCCGACCGCATCCAGTCCCAGCGGGCGGCTTAAATTAAACCGCCAGAGCGTCCTCCAAAATCATCGCCGACGCCTTTTCCCCAATCATGATGCTCGGTGCATTCGTATTACCGGCAACGACCGACGGCATGATCGAGGCGTCCGCTACCCGCAGGCCACCAATCCCATGCACGCGCAACCGCGGGTCAACCACTGAATTCGTTCCGGTCCCCATTGCGCATGTGCTGCTGGGATGGTGGTTGGAAATGCCGGTCTGGCGCACGAACGCTTCCATATCGGCGTCCGACTGAGTTGCCCGTCCGGGCGCGATTTCCTCGGCGATATATGGCCGCAGTGCCGCCTGTTGCGCGATTGTCCGGCACAGCCGAATGCCGGTCATCACCGCCCGCATATCGTACTCCGAACGCAAGAAGTCGAACAGAATCGATGGCGGCGCCAGCGGGTCCGGACTGCCCAGCCGCACCGTGCCGCGCCCGTCCGGTTTCAAATGTACCGGACTCAGCGTGAACCCCGGAAAGCTATGTGGAATCACCTTTTCCTTGGTGCGCTCCAATGTGCTCCATTCCAACAGGTTGATCTGTAGGTCCGGCCGTTCCAACCGAGGATCGGATCGCGTGAACAACCCCGCATGAATGCCATTGCTCGCCATCGGACCCGAACGAAAAAGACTGTAACGAATCGCCGCCGCGATCTTGCGCGGCCAGGAATTCTCCAGATCGTTCAACGTGATCGGCCGGGTGCAGCGCCAACTGAGATAGGTATTGAAATGGTCGTGCAGGTTGGAGCCGACCGCCGGCATGTCGCGCACCACGTCGATACCCATGTCTTGCAGGTGTTGCGCCGGCCCAAGCCCGGAGAGTTGCAGCAGTTGCGGGGAACCATAGGTGCCGCCGGAAACCACCACCTCGCGGCGCGCGGTCGCCACATGACGTCCCTCGGCCACCGCGTATTCCACACCGGTCGCCCGTCCGTTTGCGAACACCACGCGGGTGGCGTGGGCGCCGGTGCGAATGGTCAGGTTTGCGCGAGACCGCGCCGGGTCCAGATAGGCCTTTGCGGTACTCCAGCGCCGGCGCTTCGACGTGGTGGTCTGGTAATAGCCGCAGCCTTCCTGGTTCGGCCCGTTGAAGTCGGGATTGCGCGGGATACCGGCTTGCTCGCAGGCGGCCAACACCGCATCGGACAGTTCGAATTGTTTCGGTTGGTCAGAGACGTTCAACGGCCCGCCAACACCATGATAGGCGCTTTCCCCGCGCGCCTGATTCTCCGCCTTGCGGAAATACGGCAGCACCGAATCCCAGTCCCAACCAACGCATCCGCGCTGCCGCCATTCGTCGTAATCGGCATGGTTGCCGCGGATATACACCATGCCGTTGATCGAACTTGTTCCGCCCAGCGTCTTGCCTCGAGGCAGATACAAACGCCGATTGTCCAGCGTCGGCTGCGGCGCGCTCTCGAACTTCCAGTTCACCGCCGGATCGATAAACGTCTTGGCAAAACCGAGCGGAATGTGAATCCAGGGATTGGTGTCGGGCGGGCCGGCTTCCAGCAGCAGCACGGTATGGCGCCCGGACTCCGATAGCCGCGACGCCACCACGGCGCCGGCCGAACCCGCACCGGTGACGATAAAGTCATATGTTTCTTGTTGCATGTTTCCCCCGGATCGACGGCTCTTAAAGGTCGGCGAGCCTGATCCAAACTCCGATTGCCACCGAAACGACAACCCCGGTGGCGAGCCAGGGCAGACTGTCCGCGTGCAATTCGTGCGCGATAGCGGTCCACAGTGCGAAGCTGGCCAGCCCAACGACAATGCCGCCAATCAGGCTGGCCTTGCCGGATTTGATGCGGACACGGCTCATTCAGCAGCCACGCCGCGCGGGCGGCCGATGTCGTTACGAACCGTGCTGGAGTCATAGCCGTTGAAAATGTGCTTCAGCAGACCGCAGTTCAGGTCGGACGTCCCGAAAAACCAGTCGGCGATCGGGTAGGTCAGGTTGAAGTTGCGCTCCATCATGATCGCTGTGTTGTGGTGCGCGATGTGGTGGCGGCGGATCGAGTTGATCAGCGGGATGTGGCGCACGATGCTGTCGTCGCGGACGTGGCAACAATAGTGGAAGAACTCGTAGTTCAGATACAGCCCGACATTGGTGATCAGCAGCAGCCAGCCGGCGTTGGGGAAGCCGAGCGCGCCGAGGATGGCGGCGGGAGGCAGCGACATCACCATGAAGGCGACCAAAGCGTAGGGCGGGAAGAACACGATCCGGAAGTCCCGGGTATTGTCGAACGCCGGCTCCACGTCGGTGAAAAACTGGTGATGCGCCAAAGTGTGACGGTTGTAGATGCCCATCAGGCCTTTGACCGGCCGGTGCATAACGTATTTGTGGATCCACCACTCAAATGCGTTGGAGATGGCGAAGGCGATCGGGATGACCAGGAACTCGTACCAGGCCGGGTTGGCGATCTGCCGGCTGGAATACCAGATGGCAGCGGCACCCAGCGCGAAGATCAGCGCGACGTGCCCCCAGCCGGCGTAGGCCGGTGCGATGCGCTGGCGGAATTCGGCGCGAAACGCGGCCTGACGTGGTGACATCCTCGCTGAATTGTCCATTGGCGTGGCTCCCTCTGCGCCGGATGTTACACCCGGCGCGACAGACGCGGAAGAGTGTGGGATAATCAGGGCAGACAAAAGGAAACGACATGCTTGAAGTGGAACGTCCGGCCGACATGAAGGCCTATATCGGCAAAGCCGTCGGCACCAGCGAATGGGTGCTGGTCGATCAGCCGATGATCAACGCCTTTGCCGACGCGACCGGCGATCATCAGTGGATCCATGTTGATGCCGAGCGCGCGAAACGGGAGATGCCGAACGGCAAGACCATCGCGCATGGCTACCTGACGCTGTCGCTGCTGCCTCGGCTGGGCGACACGATCTACCGTATCAAAAACACCTCCCGCGCGATCAATTATGGGACGAACAAGGTGCGCTTCACGTCGATGGTGCCGTCCGGATCGCGGGTGCGCCTGCATTACGTCTTGAAGGACGTCGAGGACGTCAAAGGCGGCGTGCGGATGATCTTTGACAGCACGATCGAGCTGGAAGGCAGCGAGAAGCCGGCTTTGGTGGCGGAAGCGATCTTCATGGCGTTTGACTAGCGCCAAACCGCCATCATCAGCAGCAAAGCCGCCAGCACGGCGGACACGGACTGCCAGAACCGCAGTGGGTCGCGCTCGATCAGGGACCGGCGCCGCTGCACGCCGGGTGCGGCGTGCAGCTCGCCGTGCTCCAGCGCGAAGATGCATTCCAGGGCGTCGTCGAAGCGTTCGGCCGGGCGCACGGCGATCAAGCGCAGCAGCACCTGATCCAGCCACGACGGCAGGTCGGGCCGCAGCGCCGCCACAGATGCGGGAGGCCGCGTGAACCGAGGGTGGGAGAACGCCTCGACCTCGCCGTACGGATAAGCCCCGGTGAACATGCGGAACAGCGTCACGCCCAGCGCGAAAATGTCGGACTGTTCGTTGCCTGGTTGCCCGTCAATCATCTCGGGCGCCATGTAGCTGGGGGTGCCCGGCACCGTGCTGGCCGGAAAATCCTCGATATTCGGCAACCGAGCGACACCCAGGTCCAGCAGTTTCAGGCCCCCGTCGGGCTGTAGAATCACGTTCTCCGGTTTGATGTCGCGATGGATGACGCCGGCGCGGTGCAGCGCGGCCACCGCCTTGGCCAACTTCGTCGCGATTGCGATGCCTTCCGTGCGCGTGACGCGCGGCCGTCGCAACAGGCGTTGCTCCAGCGTCTCGCCCTCATAAAACGGCATGACGGTGTAGAGGGCCGAACGCTGATGCAGCGGCGTTTCGATAACCTCGGCGATCCACGGGCTGCGCAGGCGCGCGGCGATCCAGAACTCCCGCAGGAACGCCAGCCGCAACACCGGTTCCGCTCCGGTCGCCGGTTTCGGAAACTTCACAATCACCGCCCGCCCGTCAGCCCCGCTGGTTGCCCTGAACACCCGGCTGTATCGGCCGTCCGACAGCATTCGGCCCAACGTGAACCCGTCCACCACCGCGCCGGACTTCGGCGCCGGGATAATCGGCAACGCATTCACCGCCGATTCCAGATCGAACTGGTCGGCATCCGGCAGCGCCACGACATCGACCACCATCGCCGTCGCGTTATCCCCGATCCTGGCCGCCAATGCGGCCTCAACCAATTTGCGGGCGGTCTCCTCCGGCGCATCGCGGCGATCGAGTTCATCGCGGATGGCGCGGTCGGAGACGCCGCCATGCACGCCATCGGTGCACAAAAGATAGCGGTCGTGCGCCCGCGCGGCCTCTTGCTCGTAATCGATCCGCACATCCGGTTCGGCCCCGAGCGCTCGGGTCAGCATGCTGCGCATGGCGGAGGGCGGCGCCACATGATCCGTGGTCAGCCGCACCAGCTTGCCATCGCGCAGCCGGTACAGCCGCGAGTCTCCGATATGCACCAGATGCATCTGCCGGCCGCGCAAAACTAGAGCCGTGAAGGTGCAGGCCATCCCTTGCAACGCCGCATCGGCGCTGGCCTGGGTATGAATCCACCGATTGATCGCGTTCAAAGCGGTAACCGCGTTCGCTTTCACGCCGCGCAACGGATTCAGCTCGTCCTGAGCATCCAGGAACGAGCGCACCGCCGTTTCCGCCGCCACGCGCCCGCCTTTTGCGCCGCCTACCCCATCGGCCACCGCCGCCAGCAACGCGGGGCGGCCGGTGTCGGGCGCCAGGCACGCGGCGAAATCCTCATTGCGCGCGCGGGCGCCCTGGTCGGAGGCTATGCCAACCCGCACCCGTAGCGCTTCGGACCCTGTCGTCATTGTCTGCACTCTCCGCGTTCAGGATAGACCATGCCGACCGGCCGGCCACCCCGATTCGCTTTGTTTCGGACTCGCGTCCCGGACGGCTTGGTGGCATAGCGTGACGCACCAATAACGCGCGATCCGACTGGGCCATGCCGCTGGACTTCACCCTCGACGCCACCGAAACCGACCCGCTGTTCCTGCAAATCGCCACGCGGGTGCGGTCGGCCATCGCTGACGGCCGGTTGTCGCCGGGCGGTAAGCTGCCGTCGTCCCGTGTCCTGGCGGCGCAACTCGACGTGGCGCGCGGCACCGTCGATGCCGCCTATGCCCTGCTGGCCGGGGAGGGCGCGATCACCTCGCGCGGATCGACCGGCACAATCGTCTCCGGCACACCCGGCAGCCGGATCGAGACGCTGGAACACACGCCGTTCATGTTCGCCCCCGCCCGCACGCCCGAACGTGCGGCTCCGCTGCCGTTTCAGATTGGCCTGCCGGCACTGGACGCTTTCCCCGCAAGGCTGTGGTCCAATCTGACTGTGCAGGCCGCCCGCGCGATCGGCCCGATGGACATGGTTGAACCCGATCCCGCCGGATTGTTGGAGCTGCGTCAGGCCATTGCGAGCTACCTCGGCCCCGCGCGTGGCGTGCGCTGTTCAGCGGCGCAGGTGCTGATCACCGCGGGCTACCAGGGCGCGTTGTCGCTGGTGCGCGGCGTCCTGCTGAAGCCCGGCGATCCGGTCTGGATCGAGGACCCGGGCTATCCGTTGGCGCGTCAGGCATTGGAAACCGGCGGTGCCCGGGTGGTGCCGATCCGGGTGGACAAGGACGGGCTGCGGGTCGCGTCCGCCGTCGCGGCGGCGCCTCGGGCGAAGCTGGCGGTGGTGACTCCGGCGCATCAATTCCCGACCGGCGTGCCACTGTCGCTGCCCCGGCGGCTGGAATTGCTGGCCTGGGCCGAGGAGGCCGGATCGTGGGTCCTGGAAGACGATTACGATGGTGAATTCCGTCACACCGGCCGGCCGCTGCCGTCGTTGAAGAGCCTCGATCGCGGCAACCGCGTGCTGTACGCCGGCAGTTTCAGCAAGACGCTGTTTCCGGCGCTGCGGCTTGGCTATTTGGTGGTGCCGCCGGAACTGGCGACGGCGTTCTTGCGCGCGTCGCGGCTGCTGACACTGGGGCAGCCGGTGCTGGAGCAGAAGGTCGTCGCCGCGTTCATGCAGAAGGGGCACTTCGGCAAACATATTCGCCGGATGCGGACGCTGTATGGCGAACGGCGGCGCGATCTGGTGGCGGCGTTGAAGGCGGCGTTCGGCGAGCGGGCAGAGGTGGAGCCGGGTGCCGGCGGTATGCACCTGCTGGCGCGGTTTCCCGGTTCGGCCGACGACACGGATCTGGTGAAGCGGGCGGGCAAGGTGGGCCTGGCTCCGTCCGCGTTGTCAGCAATGGCGATGGCGCATGATTGCGGGCAGGGACTGCTGCTGGGGTTTGCTAATGTTGTGGGAACCGACGCGGCCGGCGTTGTCGCAAGGTTGGCGGCGAGGTGCGCCGAAGGATCGCGGCAATCGAGACCGTCGAACCCCGGTACAAAGTAATCGTTGACTCTCACCGCCCTGAACCCCGGGGTGATCGATAACTTGAGGCATATCGAAACGTTCATTTACCCGAATATCCTTCGTGACATGCACGCCGGAGTTGACATTATCTAACATTTAAGTTAGTAACCGGAGCATGGAGCATACGGCGCCACCCTTGACCCGGCCTGCCCCGCCCGATCCCGCACAGGACCGGGCCGGCCGCACCATGCCGGAACGTCTCGCCGCCCTTCTCCATGTCGTCCGTGTCCTGCTCGGCCACGGCCGCCGTCTCGTCGAGACAGTGCCAGAGCGCGCCGCCAAGGTGGAATTCGCCGCCCTGGCCGCGGTTTGCGGCACCTACACCCTGCCGACCATCCTGGCCCGGCTCCAGCGCGGGATCCTGCGCGCGATGGCGTTGGAGCGTTATCTGCTCGCCCGCGCCGCAAAAGGCCGCGAGATCGGTTTCGTGTACCCGCGCGAGCGCAAGCCGGCCAAGCCGCCTGCCGAACCGCCAAAAGGGGAGCCAGAAGGGGAGCCGGAAGGCAAAGTCCCGGGTGGCCGGCCCAAGCCCGGCGATGACGACGATGAGCGCACGCCCCGGCGTCCCGCCTTCGATCCGGACGATCTCCGCATCCCCGGGCCGGAGGAACTCGACGCCGAGGTGCGCCGCCGGCCGCTCGGACGGACCATCCTTTCGATCTGCATGGACCTCGCGGTCATCCCCAGTTTCTGCACCGGCCCATTCTGGAATCAGATATCCGACACGCTGCAGAACTACGGCGGTTGTTTCGCCACGCTGTTCAAAATGCGGGCACACCGCGAGACATCGTTTCAGAAAGAGCGAGACAAGAAATCGGACACCTGGGGCTTTGCCTGGAGGCACCCGCCTCCGGAGACGGTGCGTCTGGTGCTGGGGTACATGATCGGCGAGGCGCCGATGGTGGACCCACCCGGCCCGAGACTGGCCACCGCTCCACCCTGAGTCCCATCGCGGAACAAGCGTCGCACCCTCTGATTCCGGGGGCGCTTTCGCTTGCGCATCGGGCAACCCGAGCATCATCGCGCTTCTCACGCATGCCCGCATCGCGTCGAAAAACGGTTACACTTCGGCGAAATTCGCGTTAGACCGCCGCCGAAATGCCGAGGGGCCTATGACTCGTATCGCCGAACTGCCGGATTCCGACCTTCAAACCCTGCGCCAGAGCGTGCGGGCCGAATACGACGCCTTCCGGGCGCGCGGCCTGAAGCTGGACATGACGCGCGGCAAGCCGGCGGCGGATCAACTCGATCTGGCGAATGAGATGCTCGCCTTCCCCGGCAACCGCGATTATGTCACGGAAGCGGGTGACGACGCCCGCAACTACGGCGTCCTGCAGGGTCTGCCCGAAGCCCGCGCGTTGTTCGCGCCGCTGCTGGGCGCACCGCCGGCGCAGATCGTCATTAACGACAATTCCAGCCTCGCGGTGATGCATGACTGCATCGTCTGGGCGCTGCTGAAGGGCGTGCCCGGCGGGACCGAGCCTTGGTCGAAGCCGGCGTTCCTCTGCCCAACCCCCGGCTATGACCGCCACTTCGCGCTGTGCGAGGAATTCGGCATTCGCATGATACCGGTTCCGTTGACCGGCAATGGCCCCGACATGGATGCGGTCGAAAAGCTGGTTGCCGATCCGTCGGTCAAGGGCATGTGGTGTGTGCCGAAATACTCCAATCCCAGCGGCGACGTATATTCGGATGAAACCATCCGCCGGTTGGCGTCGATGCGGACCGGCGCGCCGGATTTCCGGTTGTTCTGGGACAATGCCTACGCCGTCCACCACCTGACCGAGAACCGGCACGAAATCGCCAACATGCTCGATGCGTGCGCCGAAGCCGGGAATCCGGATCGGGCGTTCGTGTTCGCCTCGACGTCGAAGATTACGCTGGCGGGGGCGGGACTGGCGTTCTTCGCGTCGTCGCCGGCCAACGTGGCCTGGTACTTGGCGCGCATGTTCAAGCGCACGATCGGGTCCGACAAGCTGAACCAGCTTCGGCATGTGCGCTTCCTGAAGGATCAGGCCGGTTTGCTGCGCCACATGGACGGGCATCGGGCGCTGCTGGCACCGAAATTCGCGGCGGTGGACTCGGCGTTGACCAAGCGCCTCGCCGGCACCGGAGCGGCGACCTGGGCAAAGCCAGACGGCGGCTACTTCATCAGCCTGGACGCCACGCCCGGCACGGCGAAACAGGTGGTTGCACTGGCGAAAGATGCCGGCCTGGCGATGACCGCCGCCGGATCGACCTGGCCGCATGGCAACGATCCGCTGGACAGCAATCTGCGGCTTGCCCCGACGTTCCCGTCTTTGGCCGACGTGATCGCCGCGTCTGAGGGGATCGCACTGTGCATTTTCCTCGCCGCGATCGAGAAGCAGTGCGCCGACCGGGCCGCAGGCTGATACGCCTCCTGTCCCGGCGCTAGCCGATCATGGTTCCCAGCCTCCCGCTCTGACGTGCGGGAGGCAGCGCCGCGAGCTCTGCCGTTACGATGGACCGCTTGGAACTGCCACGGTTGGCGTAATACCAACGCGCATTGACACTGACACGCGCGGATTGTCCTAACATCGTCATGGTGCGTGAAGGCGCACCATCCATGCATTTGATTTAACTCATTAAAGACGTGGATGCCGACCCGCGTCGGCATGACGGGTATCGCCGGCGAAGAGTCGGTGTCAACGCGGACGGGTAGTACCGAGGCGCTTCCAAAATCCGTCGATCCCATAAGTTTATTTGCGATTTTTCGTTACAAACCGTTGCGCCGCGCTCACAAAATCGGCACAAGCACGTCCGCGTGTACGATCCATCGTCAGGGGCGGCTCATCATTGTGCTGACAATCAGCGATTTTGCCCACAGGCACCGGAAAACCGTGCGGATCAGCATCAGCAATCGGCATTTGCCGAGTTGGCTGATGGAAATCAATGCAATATCCGATCAATAGGACCAGTCCGCTGTCCGCAACCTTACCTGGATTTTTCAACAGCATCAGCAGGCTCGTGTCGCGCCGTAACGGTGCTTCGCCACGTTCGCCGTGGTTTGCGATGGTGCCCCGCGATATTGGCCTGTTCATCAAAAGCGCACGCACCGACGCCAAGATCGCTCGCCTGAACCGCACCCATGGCAGCGGCGTGGCGTTTGAAGCCGCATATCGGGCGTCTGACGATCCCTGGGCGTCCGCTTCGCCGCGATACCGGTATCAAGGTTTGAAATATGATCGGCTGGTCGCGTTGTTGCCGGCCAAGCGGTTCCGTCACGCCCTTGATCTGGGGTGCGGCCTGGGATTGCTGTCGCAGAAGCTCGCGGGCCGAGCGGACAACGTGCTGGGAATCGACATCGCGCCGGCCGCGATCGAACACGCAAGGCGGCGGGCCGGCGCTTTCGATAATGTGGCGTTCCAGGCTGGCGATATTCTGAACCTGCCGGCATCGCTGGACGGGCGGTTCGACCTCGTCGTGGTTGCCGACGTGCTGTATTACCTGTCACCGATGGATGCGGGTGTGTTGGAGAAGGTGGTGGCGCGCATCGCCGACCTGCTGACCCCGAATGGAACATGTCTGCTGGCCAATCATTTCTTTTTCTCCGCCGATCCGGATTCGCGAGTCTCGCGTAAAATCCATCGGGCGTTCGAGGCGTGTCCGCGCTTCGCCGTCACGTCGGAGCATCGGCGCGCCTTTTTCCTGGCGACGTTGTTTTCTGAACGGCGATTACGCCTGGCGGCATGATGAAGCGGGGGCTTCTGATCGCGCTGGCCGCCGTCGCGTTGGCCAGCGCCGGTTGGGTCAGCGTTTCGACCTGGGCCGACATCTCGGCGGTCGGGCAGGGAACGGCACGGGCACTGTGGACTGTGCCTGTTCTGATCGCGATCCATCTGCTGCAACTCTTTCTGTCCAGTATCGCATGGCGTTCGCTTTTCACGACCGAGCGGCCGGGGATCGGATTGTATTTCCGCCTGAGACTGATCCGGGAGGGCATCGACAGCCTGTTTCCGGTGGCGCAGGTCGGCGGCGAGGTGATCGGTGCCCGCATGCTTTCAAAGCGCGGCATTCAGGCGGCACAGGCGGGCGCCAGCGTGATCGTCGATGTTTCGCTGGAAGTTGTGTCGCAGGCGGCCTTTCTGCTGACCGGCATTGCGATGTTGGCGATCGTGGTTGGCGGCGACGGGTTCGGTGCGTGGCTGGGAACGCTCGCCGTGGGCGTCCTCGCCGTCGGCGGCCTACTGGTGGCGATCCGCTTCGGCCTGCTGCGGTTGCTGGAGTTGTTGGTGGAACGCATCGGTGAGCAGTTTCCCGATCTGGCCAACCTGTCGCTGACCGGCCTGCACGCCGCGGCGGCGGCTTTTTACCGCCAGGGCGGACGGCTGGCAGGCGCGACGGGCCTGCATTTCGTGTCCTGGGCGTGCGGCGCGTTTGAAACCTGGGTCATTCTGTACGCGATCGGACTCCCCGCCAGTCTGCCGATGGCCCTGGTCGTGGAAAGTCTCGGGATGGCAGCCCGCACCGCCGGCTTCGCCATCCCCGGGGCCCTGGCGGTGCAGGAGGGCGGTTTCGCCCTGGCTGCCTTGGCGGTTGGTCTTCCCGAATCCGCCGGGCTGTCGCTGTCGCTCGTCAAGCGGGTTCGGGAGATCCTGGTCGGCGTCGCGGGCGTTACCCTGGGCTGGTCCGGCGGCGGTTTCCGTTAGGCCTCAGGCCGCCTGACGCACTGACAGGGTTTGATAGACCGCCGTTTCAAACTCCATGTATCCGCCGAACGAAGCCGGGTCGCCAAACGGCAGGATCTGGGTTGCCCAGAAACCGCCGATGCCGTTCTGACGGTCGATCCAGTAGAACAGATTTGCCAAACCCGCCCAACCGAGCGCGCCGGCCGGACGTCCGGTGGGGGCCGGTTCGTCGTTGACCATGAAGGTGAGTGCCCAGGATTTCGAAAGGCCGGGGAAGAATTCGGCATCATTGGACAGCGCGGCCACAACGCCCGGCAGCAGCTTGATCTTCTTGTCGCCGAGGCCGTTCTTCTCCGCCATCCTGACGGTTTCGGGCTTCAGCACGCGGCCGTGGTCGCCGGCGCCGTCGTTCAGCCACATGCGGATGAAGCGGCAATAATCGCCAACCGTCGAATACAGGCCGTGGCCACCCATGTGGACTTCCGGTTCCGGCGGCAGCGTGAAATCGGGCAGCGGGGTCAGCGAGCCGTCGGCCTCGCGCTGATGCATCCCGGCCAGGCGGGACCGCATGTCCGGCGTCAGGGTGAAGGCTGAACTGCTCATGCCCAACGGCGCGAAAATCCGTTCCCGCATGACGTCGCCGAGACGTTTGCCGGCGATGGCTTCAACGACCTGACCGGCCCAATCGATGTTGGAGCCGTACTCCCATTGCTCGCCCGGATCGAACAACAGCGGCGTGGCTAAGGCGGCTTTTTGGCTGCTGACGACGCTGACCTGTCCATGTTCCTGCGTCAGTCGCAGGTAATGCTGATTGAAGAACTCGTAGCCGAACCCGGCGGTGTGCAGCAGCAGCATGCGGGTGGTGATATCGCGTTTCGGCGCCCGCAGCCGCGGCTTGCCGGAGGCATCGAACCCTTCCAGGACCTGCGCCTTGCCGATGTCCGGCAAATAGGTCTTGGCTGGCGCGTCCAGGTCGAGCTTGCCATCCTCGACCAATTGCAGCGCAGCCGTGCCGGTGATGGCCTTGGTGGTGGAAAAGATGGCGAACACGGTATCCGGCGTCATGTCGGTGTCCTGCCCCAGCATGCGCTTGCCGGCCGCGCCTTCATAGATAGTCCCCTGGCGGTCCGTGGCCATCGCCACGACACCGGGAACGCGGGGATTGCCGGTTACAACCTTCCGCAAGACGGTATCAGCCGCTGATTTCAAATCCTGGCTCATTTTGCACGTCCCTGTCGTTGGATTTCGTCATCCGTTTGCCGGATTGTCTCCATGCGAAAGGTAGTATGATAGAGGATTGAGCCAAGTTAATTCCCCGGCGCCGTTGGGATGCCGGGCTTACAAGATCGAGAGGTGATTGGATCAGGTCGGCCCGATTCCGATCATGATGCACCAGGATCGGCGGGACAAAGGGTACAGGGCCAGGGCGCATCTGTTGTTAGAAGGGGATCTCCAACTCTAACCGCCACCGTAACGTGCCTTCGGCGGTGGCCTGCGTCGCCCCGAACAGCCAGCCGATTTCGTATTTGATCTTCCCGGCATTGCCCAATCCAAGATCGTGCAGGCTCAACGCCCCCACCCCAACCGGACCAACCAGGAACTGCTGCTGTGAAAACCGAGGCGACCGGCCCAAGACGCCAGAGTCGCCATAGATCTCGATCGCCGGAGAGAGCGGTTTCCACAGGTTCCACTTGCTCTGCCAGGCATAGCTGAAATCCAATCCCTGCGTATTCTGGTTCGGACCCAGTTCCCGCGTCACGAACAGGTTCACCAGATGCGAGGTCCGGCCGATATCCATGCCAATGACCGGTCCAAACGTAGCCTGGTTCGGAGCGGCATGTTTACCGGTGGTCAGGGATTGCCCGTATTCGGCGTAGAACCCAAAATCCGCGAAATATTGCCCCGGTTCGGTCAACTGGAAGGTGTTTTCCGTCACTGCCTGGGTCAAATTCGTCGGTTGGCTGGACCCCGGGTCGCGATCGAAACCCAGTTCGATCTCGCTGTGCCACCAACTGGTCAGCCCGGTGCCGAACTCCAGCGTATAGCTTTGCGCGCCACTGTTGTCCGACCTGCGGTCGAACGAAGCGGCACCGTTATGCTCGATTTCCAGTTCGCCGAGGTCAACTTCGTATGGCGAATGCAGATGATAATCGGCGCGGGCCTCCATCGGCGCCAGCAATGCCAGCGCCGCGGCCATTCCAACAAGTGTTCGGATCATTTTGCTACCAATACGCCTTGTGCGGTATCCTGATGGAAGTCGCCGAAGAATTTGTATTCCCCGGGTTCGAGCGGGCCGAGAAACACGGTGATGGTTTGGCCAGGAGCAACGAGTTTTTCGCGATTAAGCGACGTGCTTTCGAATTCGTCCGCCGTGTCGTCGGTGTTCTTCACCATCAGCTTGAATTTGACGTTCGCCGGCACCTCGATCCGGGCTGGTTCGAAACGATGGTTGTGGAACAGTAGCGTCAACGGATCCTCCGCTCGGGCAGGTGAGCCGGAGGAAATCAGTGCAACCAACGCCGCAACGGCAGCAAGCGAGCGCCCCCGGGGCCGGCCAATCAGGCGCGAGCAAACCATCAGGACGACCAATGTGGCGACCCAGGCGACGAACTGAATGCCCGATGGCCGCGCCGAATACCCCACCAACGCATGCAGCGCTCGGCCCGCGATCGTGTCGTCGGCCAGCCAGGCGCTGGTGTCCCACAGATGCTCGCCCCACGCGGGTAGCAGGTCAGCGGAATGCAAGGTCGCGGCGGCCTGCCCTGCCATCCCGGCGGCGAGCAAGGCAATCAGCCCATTGGTCACCTTAAACAGCCGATGCAGCGGGATAATGACGAGCCCGCGATACAGCAGCCAGGACAATCCGGCGGCCAGCACCAGGCCGGCCGCGCCCCCTGTGGCCAGGGACAGGCCGGTCGTATGTGATCCCGCAACGACGCCATAGAGGAAAAGGACGACTTCGGCGCCCTCCCGCAGCACTGCAATCGCGACCACGCTAGCCAGGGCCGCGAGGGATCGCTGCCCGAGCCGCACGGCCTGACCGACTTCGCGGAATTCCGCGGCCATGGTGCGAGCGTGGTGCGACATCCACAGGATGTGCCAGCTCAACATCACGACGGCGAAGCACAGGATGGCGGCGGTGAAGACCTCCTGACCGGCACCTTCGAATGCGTCTGAAAGTGCGGCGGCGAAACCGGCCACCAGGCTGGCACCGAGAACCCCGGCGACAATTCCCCCGGCGATCCAACGACCACGCCCGATCACGCCTTGGGTGGCGGCGAGGACGATGCCGACGATCAGGCCGGCCTCGATGGCCTCGCGAAACACGATAATCAGGCTGACGAGCATGCGACGGTTCCCGAATTCTGCAAATGCGAATGATTTGCAACTGAGTGTCCAATACACGGGCGGATGCCGCGTTGCAAGCGATGGACGTGGTCGAACTTGTGTTCTCGGGAGATTGACCGCTCGGGGGGCGCACTCCAAGATTCTCGCGGCCGAACAAACAACACATCCAAAGGAAACGCCATGGCTCTGTCTCTCACGCGGCGGGCGGCGCTCGCCGCTTCGACCGCCGCCGTCACGATGCCGACTCGTCGTTCGCGCGCGGCGGACCGCCAGACCATCCGCATTGGCGTGCTGACCGACCTGAACGGCCCGAACTCGAACGGCACCGGCGCCGGTTCGGTCGCGGCGACGACGCTTGCGGCCGAGGATTTCATGCGCGCCCATCCGGATATCACGGTGGAGGTTCTGTCGGCCGACTATCAAAGCAAACCCGATATCGCGCAATCGATCGCGCGTGACTGGTTCGACCGGCAGGGCGTCGATTTCATTTCCAACGTCAACAATTCGTCCGCCGCGCTGGCGGTGGCAACGTTGGTGAAGGAGAAAGACAAGGCAGCGGTGTTTACTACCCCGGCGAGTTCAGACCTGACCGGCAAGGCGTGCAGCCCCAATCATGTGCAGTGGACCTACGACACGTATTCGTTAGGGTCCTGCACTGGCAAGGCGCTGGTGGCCGAGGGTGGCGACACCTGGTTCTTCATTGCCGCCGACTATACATTCGGAAAACTGCTGGCGGCCGATACGGCGCGGGCGGTCACGTCCGTCGGTGGCAAGGTGCTGGGGCAGGTGTCGCATCCGTTCCCGGAAACCACCGACTTTTCGACGTATCTGCTCCAGGCGCAGGCCAGCGGCGCCAAGGTGATCGGCCTGGCGAACAGCGGTGAGAACACGGTGAACTGCGTCAAGCAGGCCGCTGAATTCGGTATCGCCAGGCGCGGACAGAAACTGGCGGCGCTGCTGCTGACCATCCCGGACGTGCATGGGCTTGGCCTGGCAACCGCGCAGGGCCTGCTGCTTACGGAGGCGTGGTATTGGGACATGAATGATTTGACCCGCGCCTTCGCTAAACGGTATGCTCCCAGGATGAACGGCAAGATGCCGAACATGCTGCAGGCGGGCGATTTCTCTGCGATTACCCATACGTTGAAGGCGATGCAGGCGATGGGTGTGCCGCAGGCCAAGGCCAGCGGCAGGGCGTTGATTTCTCAGATGAAGGCGATGCCGGTGGAGGATGAGGCTTATGGTCGCGGCACTATCCGGGCCGATGGGCGGGTGATGAACCCGATGTACCTGTTCCAGGTGAAGACGCCGGAGGAAAGCCGTGGTCCATGGGATTATTACCGTCTGGTTCGCACTGTGGCGGCGGACGACGCGTTCCGGCCGCTGAACGAGGGTCATTGTCCGTTGGTGGCGGGTTAATTGCGGCCCAAGGATAATCGCGTTGAATTGATACCAGTCCTGCACCGTCATGGCCGGCTTTAACCGGCATCGGTTGGTTTATCCGGGGCAACCGTGTCTTGACGGTGCCGCGCCAGGTGCCCCCGCCAAGGCAATGCAGAAAGCTCGGCATCGATGCCGCTCGGCGTTGCCGGCCCTTGGCCTGCTCGCGTTTCTTGGCGGAGGGTCCCTGACTGTAGCCTCCGCGGCCTCCACCCCAACGCCTGAAACCCCGGGGCAGCCGATGGAAGTCACAACCGACACCCCGGACTATTGCCTGCATCTTCTGGACCGCATCAGCGAATTGGTGCGGCTGGCGACGTCTCCGGTCCCGCGCGAGGTCACCGACCTGACCACCGAGGGCCAGCGTATGTGCGTACACGGCCAGACGCGGGGAGGGATCATGCGGCTGCGCAGCGCGCTGATGATCATGGAAAAGCCGGACGGCCCTGCTTATCGATAGATATTTTCTATCGTTGTATGCATCCGCTTTCTTGCATTTATCTCGTCGGCCGCCCCTAAAAGGGGCTGAATTGCGTATTAGATGCAAGCAGGGAGGATGCAATGGCCAATTACGAGCCATGGAGCGAAGACCGGGCACGCGGCGTGATTGCCGATCATGCGAATATCGAGGGTGCCGGACTGCCCGTGCTGCATGCCCTGCAGGAAGTGTTTGGCTGTGTGCCGATGGCCGCGGAACCCCTGGTGGCGTCGGCGCTCAACATCAGCCGAGCCGAAGTGCATGGCATTGTGACATTCTATCACGAATTTCGCCGGACAGCGCCGGGGCGGCATGTGCTGCGCGTGTGCCGAGCCGAGGCATGCCAGGCGGTAGGCGCCGATGCGGTGGGCGCGCATGTCCGGTCGTCCCTGGCGGTGGATTGGCATGAAACCTCCGCCGATGGTGCCGTGACGCTGGAGCCGGTGTTCTGTCTGGGCCTGTGTGCGACGGGTCCGTCCGCGTTGTTGGATGGCAAGCCGGTCGGCCGGCTGAATGCCGCCAAGGTGGACCGTATGTTGGAGACGCTGTCTTGACCCGGATCTTTATCCCTCGCGACGTGGCCGCCCTTGCTTTGGGCGCCGATGATGTCGCGGCCGCGCTGGCTGGTCACGCCGAGATTGTGCGCACCGGCTCGCGCGGGTTGTTCTGGCTGGAACCGATGATCGAGGTGGAAACACCGGAAGGCCGCATCGCCTACGGGCCGGTCGAGGTTTCCGATGTTGCCGCATTATTGGCCGATGGATTGCTGACCGGTGCCGCGCGGCACCTGCGTTTGGGCGTTCCCGAACAGATCCCGTTCCTGGCCCGGCAGACCCGATTGACCTTCGCACGTTGCGGGATCGTCGATCCGCTGTCTTTGGACGATTACCGTGCGCATGGCGGGTTCGAAGGCCTCGACAAAGCCCGCGTTTTGGGGCCGGTCGAGACGATTGCAACGATGTTGGCATCCGGGCTGCGTGGACGCGGCGGCGCGGGCTTCCCGACCGGCATCAAATGGAAGACCGTGGCGGAAGCCAAAGGCGCCCGAAAATTCATCGTCTGCAACGCGGATGAAGGCGATTCCGGCACCTTCGCCGATCGCATGCTGCTGGAAGGCGACCCGTTCAGCCTGATCGAGGGCATGGCCATCGCCGCCCTCGCGGTCGGTGCGTCCAAAGGCTATGTTTACACGCGTTCGGAATACCCGCACGGCATTGATACCTTCGATAAGGCGCTCGTCATCGCGCGTGCGGCCGGCATCCTGGGTGCTGACTTCGACATCGAACAGCGGGTCGGCGCCGGCGCCTATGTCTGCGGCGAAGAAACCTCCTTGCTGGAAAGTCTGGAAGGCCGCCGCGGTCAGGTGCGCGCCAAGCCGCCGCTGCCGGCGCACAAAGGTCTGTTCGGCTGCCCGACCGTCATCAACAATCTTGTGACCTTGGCCACCGTTCCGTGCATCCTGCGGGATGGAGCGCCGGCTTATCAGGCTATCGGCATGGGGCGCTCGCGCGGTACGATGCCCATCCAATTGGCCGGCAACATCCGCCATGGTGGACTGTTCGAGTGCGGCTTCGGCGTTACGCTCGGCGAACTGGTTAACGACATTGGCGGCGGCACGCTGTCCGGCGAACCCATCCGCGCCGTGCAGGTCGGTGGTCCTCTGGGCGCCTATTTCCCGCCCGACCTATTTGACACGCCATTCGACTACGAGGCCTTTGCGGCGAAGGACGGATTGATCGGCCACGGTGGCGTCGTCGTCTTCGATGACACCGTCGATATGGCCCGCATGGCACGCTTCGCCATGGAATTCTGCACCGTGGAATCCTGCGGCAAATGCACCCCGTGCAGGATCGGTTCGGTGCGCGGGGTCGAAACGGTGGACAAAATTCTCGCCGGCCAGAATGTCGATGCCAATCTGGAACTGCTGCGCGACCTTTGCCACACGATGAAGTTTGGATCGTTGTGCGCCCTGGGCGGGTTTATTCCATACCCCGTGCTCAGCGCGATGAATTACTTTCCCGAGGACTTCCGGCCGGCTCAACGCCTGGCCGCTGAATAGAACAGGAGACTCCGGCGATGGGTATGATTCAGGAGATCGACTACGGGACGAAGCCCGTCGAAGCCGAGGCGATGGTGACGCTGACGGTCGATGGTCAACTGGTGTCGGTGCCCGAGGGCACGTCTATCATGCGCGCCTCGATGGAAGCCGGGATCAAAATCCCTAAGCTGTGCGCCACGGATATGCTCGACAGTTTCGGCAGTTGCCGCATGTGCCTGATCGAAATTGAAGGTCGCGCCGGCACCCCTGCATCCTGCACCACGCCGGTCGCGCCCGGCATGAAGGTCCACACCGTCAGCGATAAATTACGGAAACTGCGGCGCGGGGTGATGGAGCTGTACATCTCCGACCATCCGCTGGACTGCCTGACCTGTTCGGCCAACGGCAATTGCGAATTGCAGGACACCGCCGGCGAGGTTGGCCTGCGCGATGTGCGGTATGGGTATGAGGGCGAAAATCATCTCGCCGCCCCGACCGACGCGTCCAACCCGTATTTCGACTTCGATGCGTCTAAGTGTATTGTTTGCTCGCGCTGCGTGCGGGCGTGCGAGGAAGTGCAGGGCACTTTCGCGCTGACCATTCAGGGGCGCGGGTTTGAGTCCAAGGTCGCGGCCGGCATGGATGAGCCGTTCCTGACCAGCGAGTGCGTGTCCTGCGGTGCCTGCGTGCAGGCCTGCCCGACCGCGACGCTGATGGAAAAGTCCGTTGTGGAACTCGGCCAGCCGGAACATTCGGTCATTACGACCTGCGCCTATTGTGGCGTCGGTTGCAGCTTCAAGGCGGAGATGCGCGGCGATCAGGTCATCCGCATGGTGCCGTGGAAAGACGGCAAGGCGAACCACGGCCATTCCTGCGTCAAAGGCCGCTTCGCCTGGGGCTACGCGCAGCACCCGGATCGCATCCTGTCGCCGATGATCCGCGAGAAGATCTCCGATCCCTGGCGCGAGGTTAGCTGGGAGGTCGCGATTGCTCGTGTCGCGTCCGAATTCAAGCGTATCCAGGCGAAGGCCGGCGTGGATGCGGTCGGCGTGATCACGTCGTCTCGTTGCACCGCCGAGGAAGCCTATCTGGTGCAAAAGCTGACACGCACCGCGTTTGGCAACAACAACACCGACACCTGTGCCCGGGTGTGTCACTCGCCCACCGGCTACGGGTTGGGCAAGACATTCGGAACCTCGGCCGGCACGCAGGATTTCGACAGCGTCGAGGACTCCGACGTCATCGTCGTCATCGGCGCCAATCCGACCGATGGGCATCCGGTGTTCGCGTCGCGGATGAAGAAGCGGCTGCGGGAGGGCGCGAAACTGATCGTTATCGATCCGCGCAAGATCGACATGGTGCGGACGCCGCATGTGGAGGCATCGTATCATCTGCCGCTGCGGCCGGGGACCAACGTCGCTGTGTTGACCGCGCTGGCGCATGTCATCGTCACCGAAGGGCTGGTTGATCAGGCTTTTGTCAACGAACGCTGCGACACGGATGCTTTTGCGGATTGGGCGGCGTTCGTGTCCGAACCGCGGCACAGCCCGGAAGCGTTGCAGCCCACCACCGGCGTTGATCCGGAAGCGTTGCGCGGCGCTGCCCGGTTGTTCGCCACCGGCGGCAACGGCGCGATCTATTATGGACTGGGCGTGACTGAGCATAGCCAGGGCAGCACCGCTGTCATGGCAATCGCCAACCTCGCAATGGCAACCGGCAACATTGGCCGGCGCGGCGTCGGCGTGAACCCGCTGCGCGGGCAAAACAACGTGCAGGGCAGTTGCGATATGGGCAGCTTCCCGCACGAACTGCCGGGTTACCGCCACGTCAGCGATCCCGGCGTGCGCGCGATTTACGAGAACGAGTGGGGCGTGAAGATCAATCCGGAACCCGGATTGCGCATTCCCAACATGTTCGACGCCGCGGTCGAGGGCACCTTCCTGGGTCTGTACGTGCAGGGCGAGGACATCGTGCAGTCCGATCCGGACACCAAACACGTCACCGCCGGGATGCTGGCGATGGAATGTGTCGTGGTGCATGACCTGTTCTTAAACGAAACGTCGAACTACGCGCATGTGTTCCTGCCGGGTGCCACGTTCCTGGAAAAGGACGGCACCTTCATCAATGCCGAACGCCGCATCAATCGCGTGCGCAAGGTGATGGCGCCGCGCGGTGGGCTTGGGGACTGGGAGGCGACCATGGCGATCGCCAACGCCATGGGCTACACAATGGACTACACCAGCCCGGCCGAGATCATGGCCGAGATCGCCCGCACCACGCCGTCGTTCTCTGGCGTGTCGTATGAGAAACTGGACCAGGGCGCGGTGCAGTGGCCGTGTAACGACGCGGCGCCGGATGGCACGCCGATCATGCATATCGACCACTTCGTGCGCGGCAAGGGCAATTTCGTCATCACCGAGTATGTGGCGACCGACGAAAAAGTCGGGCCTCGCTTCCCGTTGTTGCTGACGACGGGCCGTATCCTGTCGCAATACAACGTCGGCGCGCAGACCCGCAGGACCGCGAATGTCGTGTGGCATGCCGAGGATTTATTGGAAATCCATCCGCACGATGCCGAGGAACGTGGCGTCAAGAACGGTGATTGGGTGCGGCTGCGCAGCCGCTCCGGCGAGACGACGTTGCGGGCGACGGTGACGGAGCGGGTGGCTCCGGGTGTGGTTTATACGACGTTCCATCACCCGACGACGCAGGCCAATGTGATTACGACGGATTTCTCTGACTGGGCAACAAACTGTCCGGAATACAAGGTGACGGCGGTGCAGATTTCGCCGTCGAACGGACCGTCCGAATGGCAGTTGGAATATCGGGCGACATCGGCTGAAAATCGGCGAATCGAGGCGGTGCCGGCCGGTGAGTGAGATGGGGTCCAGGCGTCGAGCGGCCAACGTTGCAAGGCGCCTTATTCCGGTCGTCCTAACGGGCGAAGGCGCCGCTCTCTCCGTCATGGCGGGCGAAGGCCCGCCATCCACGTCTTCCTGTAACGTCCGCACGACAGTCGTGGATGGCAGGCCGTCGCCCGGCATGACGCGGGGGAGCCGTGCTGTCGCGTATCAACCCCATGGCTGACCCCGCCATCCTGGCCCAACGCATCGCGTGGCGCGGCGACGCGGCGACCGAGGGCGTGCGCGTTGTCCCGCGTGAAACCCCGGTCGCGTTGACCTACAACCGCTCGACCCACGCGGTCATGCTCGCCTCTCCGGCCGACCTCGAAGACTTCGCCATCGGCTTCAGCCTCTCCGAGGGCATCGTCACCTCAGCGTCCGACATCCTGGCGCTGGAGATTGTTGACGTCCCTGACGGCATCGAGTGCCGCATGGATCTGGCGGCTGACCGGTTGGACGCTCTGACCCGCCGGCAACGCCGTCTGGCCGGCCCCAGTGGTTGCGGCCTGTGCGGCCTGGATAGCCTCGCGGCGGCGATCCGGCCAGCGCCGCCGGTTCCACCCGGGCGCGCTTTCACGCCCGCCATGGTTCAGGATGCAATGCGGTCCATGCAGCCCGCCCAAACCCTCAACGCCGCCACCCACGCGGTCCACGCCGCCGCATTTTGGACCCCCGAGCAGGGGTTGATCGCGCTCCGCGAAGACGTTGGCCGGCACAACGCGTTGGACAAACTTTCCGGCGCCCTGGCCCGGACTGGCGTGTCCCCGGCTGATGGGCTGGTCCTGCTGTCCAGCCGTGTCTCCGTCGAAATGGTGCAGAAAGCGGCAACGCTTGGTGCGCCCGTCATCGTCGCGATTTCGGCCCCGACATCGTTGGCCATAGACGTGGCCGCCGCCGCCGGCATCACCCTGATCGGCGTGGCCCGCGCCGACGGGTTCGAAGTCTTCACCCACCTGGATCGCATTACCACACGGATGATTCGCCATGTCGCATGACAAACTGGCCTACATGGCCAATCAAATCGGCCGCTTCTTCCAGTCGCAGAAGCAAGATACCGCGGTTGCGGCAATCGAGGACCATCTGACAAAATTCTGGGACCCGCGGATGCGACGCGCTATTATCGCGCAACTGGCCGACGGTAGCATTCAACTCGACCCTATGGTGCGTCAGGCGGTCGAGCATCTGGGACAACGCAAAACCGCCTAAAGCCTTCAATAACAAAAATTCCGCCGGGAGAGACTTCATGAGCGACACCATCGCCCGCCAGGGCCGAGCCACATCTACGAGCGGCATATTAGATCGTAGTCGCATCGTTGCAGCAGCGGGCTACAATCGCTGGCTGGTTCCGCCCGCCGCGCTGGCAATCCATCTTTGCATCGGCATGGCCTACGGCTTCAGCGTCTTCTGGCTGCCACTGTCGCGCGCCGTCGGAGGCGCAAAGCCAGCCGCGTGCCCCGCCGGCTTCGGCATCGCCAATGCGCTGTTCACCACAAGCTGCGACTGGCTCGTCTCCGACCTGAACTGGATCTTTACCCTGTTCATCGTCTTCCTCGGTGTTTCCGCCGCACTGTGGGGTGGTTGGCTTGAGCGCGCAGGTCCGCGTAAAGCTGGCGTGATCTCGGCGATCTGCTGGTCCGGTGGGTTGCTGTTGGGCGCTGTCGGCATCATCTCCCACCAACTTTGGGTCCTCTGGCTTGGCACCGGCGTGCTTGGTGGCATCGGCCTGGGACTGGGTTATATTTCCCCCGTATCGACACTGATAAAATGGTTTCCGGATCGGCGCGGCATGGCGACCGGGATGGCGATCATGGGCTTCGGCGGCGCTAGAGGAGTCTCACATCTTTCTTCCGCGTCGATCCGAGCAACCTGCCGCGATGGATAGCATAGAACTGTTCCCGCCCCCGCCTCATGGTGATGGGTCCGGGTGGCCGATAATAGCAGTTCCAG
>Ga0316222_1000374_pt1 | contig 70446 bp, 54 predicted proteins | sample TBH18011metaG_FD_206008 | JGI IMG/M metagenome (GOLD analysis project Ga0316222, IMG submission 206008) | Freshwater microbial communities from Trout Bog Lake, Wisconsin, USA - TBH18011 | ecosystem: Environmental > Aquatic > Freshwater > Lake > Hypolimnion/Profundal zone | place: USA: Wisconsin... | reverse complement strand
CGAATCGCCTCCAGAATCGGCGCAAACTTGGCCAGCAAAAAGAACCCCTCGCCATTGCAATCCACAAACAGCTCTGCGGATACAGCGCCGTGCAGCACCATCGCCGCTGCCATCTCCCAGTAGGTGATCACCTGCCGGAACCACGCGTTGTGTGGATCGGCCGGGTTCTCCGCCACCGCAAAAAACTCCTCTGCCGTCTTCGGCCAAAACTCGCCCGTTATCCACGCACGAGCCTCACGCAACACCTTTTCGGTGCGCAACTCATACAGTTTCAGAACAATTTCCGCATCCGCGGGTGTAGCAAGCATTCTTTCCATTTAGGATGGTTCTCCGCTGCCCATACTATCGGATTCTGCAGTAACCTGCCGAACACCGAGCTTACAAACGTGTGCCCCAGGTCTCGCTTCCGCGAACCTGTGCAACACAAGGCTCAATTTCTAGTCCAATCACTCGCCAGAATGAGGCTACCCCAGGCCCCGCTCTTGGCAGCCTGGGTACTACATGCTATCTGCTCCAAATCGGATCAGGGGAAGTCGCTGAAAGCTGGCCCTTAAGCCGGCACCAACTCCTTCTTCCCGCCCTTCTTCTCCACCACCGGGCCATGCGTCTCCACGGTCGGCGGAGGCGGGGCGTCTCCAATGCGCTTCGAGTAGCTGCAAACCACCTTCGCGCCTTCCTCAACCACCGCGGCACCCTTCTTTGCCCGCTTCTTGGGAGCGGCAACCTCTTCCTCGGTAGCCCGCTTCTTGTTCGGGCACTCCAGAAAGATGCCGGACTTCAGCGTCTTCTCCACCAGGTAAGGGCTCTTGCACTCAGGGCACTTCTTTGCCACCGGCTTCAAATTCGACGTGAAATCGCACTTGGGATAATTCGTGCAGCCCCAGAACACGTTCCCGCGCCGCGCCTTCCGTTCGGCAAGGTCCCCGGTCCCGCACTTCGGGCACTTCATGCCCTCAATCAGGTTCTGCTTGATGTACTTGCACTTGGGATAGCCCGAGCACGAAACAAATTCCCCGTATGCGCCCTGCCGCAAAACCAGCGGCTTCGAGCAGAGCGGGCAGTCTTCGCCCGTTGGCTCCGGCGGCTTCTGCTGCTGCTTCTGGCTCAGCTTCCTGAACGTCTTGCACGGCGGATCTTCGTTGTACCCAGGGCACGACATGAACGGCCCGAACAGCCCGCGCCGCAGCACCATCACCCGGCCGCAGTTCTCGCAGTACTCCTCGGTCTCGCCTGCCTCCTGCGCCTCCGGAGTGTTCAGGTCCGGCTTGGCGGCAATGTTCTCCTTGGTAAACGTACAGCTCGATGGGTCCTTCTTGTTATAGGCGGAGCAGGCAAAGAATGTTCCAAACTTGCCCCACTTCAGCAGCAACGGAGACCCGCACAGTTCGCACTTCTCCCCCGTCTCTACCTCCATCCGCTTGATGTTTTCCATGTTCGTTCCCGCAACCTTGAGCTCTTCCTCAAAGTACCCATAGAACCCATTCAGCAGGTCGGTCCACTTCTCCTTGCCCTCTTCAATATCGTCCAGTTCCTCTTCCAGCTTGGCCGTATATTTGGTGTCGAAGATGTAAGGAAAGTTCTTCACCAGCAAATCGCACACCACCACGCCGATCTCGGTCGGATAGAACCGTCCCCGCGATCCCCCATGCTTGGTCACATACTCGCGATCCTGAATAGTGCTGATAATCGACGCGTACGTTGAAGGACGCCCGATTCCCCGCTCTTCCAGCTCCTTTACCAGCGAGGCCTCGTTATAGCGCGGAGGCGGCTGTGTAAAGTGCTGCTCGTTATCCAGCTTCTCCAGTTCCAGCGCCTTCACGCCGTCCAGAATAGGCAGCTTGTTCGCGGACTCGTCGTCCTCGTCCTTCTTCTCTTCAGCTACCTCGTACACCTTCAGGAATCCGTCGAATCGCAGAATGGATCCGCTCACCCTGAAGTCATACGTCTTGTTCGTCGTTGCGGAAACTGCGGCAATATTCGCCGTCGTCACGTCATACACCGCCGGAACCATCTGCGAAGCCACAAACCGCTGCCAGATAAGCCGGTAAAGCTTCAATTGCTCGTCGCTCAAATAGCGTGCAATTGACTCCGGCGTCCGCGATGCATCCGTCGGGCGAATCGCTTCGTGCGCGTCCTGAGCCGCCTTCTTGCCCTTGTACGTGTTCGGCGTCGCCGGCATGTACTTCGAACCCAACTGCTTGCCAATCCACTCCCGCGCCCCGGCAATCGCCTCCGGCGCAACGCGCGGAGAATCCGTTCGCATGTAGGTAATCAGGCCCACTGTGCCCTCGGCGCCCACATCCACGCCCTCATAGAGCCGCTGCGCCACGCCCATCGTCCGGCGCACGTTAAAGCCCAGCTTGTTTGAGGCATCCCGCTGCAGTTGGCTGGTGATGAAAGGCGGCAGCGGTCTGCGCTGCTTCTCCGTAGCCTGCACGGAGGCAAGCGTCCACTTCGCCTTCTCCAGCGCCGCCTTCGTCTCGTCCATCGCGGCCTTGCCGGCCAGCGCGTTGGCGATAAACTGCGGCTTCCCATCTTTATCCGTGCCGTTGGCTACGCGAACCGGCTCGCCGTTGATGCCTACAAAGCGGGCCTTGAAGCTCTTGTCCGCTTGCTTCTCTGGGTGCAGCATCGCGTCCAGCGTCCAGTACTCCACCGGACCAAACGCGCCAATCTCCCGCTCCCGTTCCACAATCAGCCGCACCGCCACCGTCTGCACGCGCCCCGCGGAGAGTCCACGACGCACTTTGTCCCAAAGCAGTGGTGAAATCTGGTAGCCCACCAGCCGGTCCAGCACCCGCCGCGTCTGCTGCGCGTCCACCAGGTTCTGATCCACGTCCCGCGCATGCAGAAATGCCTCCTGCACGGCCTTCTTCGTAATCTCGTTGAAGGTCACCCGGCGAATTTTCTTCCGCTCCTTCGCCGTTGTCCCCAGTTGCAATGCCAGGTGATACGCAATCGCCTCGCCCTCGCGGTCAGGATCGGGCGCCAGAAAGATCTCGTCGGCCTTCGCAGCCAGCTTCTTCAGCTGGTCTACAACCTTCTCCTTGCCCGGAGAAACAATCAGCTTCGGCACAAAGGTCCGGTTCTCAAGTTCCACGCCAATATCGTTCTTCGGCAGGTCCATGATGTGCCCAATGGACGCCCGCACCTCGAAACCCTTGCCAAGATACTTCTCAATCGTCTTCGCCTTGGCCGGGGATTCGACGATTACCAGTGATTTGCTCATTGCCATCCTTAATACAGTACCCACTCTACCCTGTCAGCCCTGTTGGACTCTGTTTTGATGCTTTTGATTCATTCCTCATCTGGCCCGAATCCGGTCCGCGTCCCAAACTGCCCGCCCCGCTTCAGGAAAAACGCCCACAAAGGTTGCACCCTACCACGGAACACCACTCCATTTCCACCTAACCAAGCTCATTCCTCTTGCATTTGTCTCATTTCCTCAGCAACATCAAGCCTCTTTTGCGGTTGAAACCTTTCCCGCAAAAAACTACGTTTGTCGCTGTAAATCACTCATTCCCAACAGAAAGACCGGCACTTTACCCAACCCGCTTAAGCCGTGGCATCCCAGCCGCGCACTTTTCTTTCTGGAGCAGCTTCCTGGCGGCATCAAACCCACCCAACTGCTCAGCTACATCGTCCGCACATAGTTCTTCCCCGGCAGCGCCCTGATCCTGCCCGCCATCTCCAGCTCAAAAATCGCCGTAAACACCTCAGAAGAAGTCAGTTGCGTCTCTAACCGTTCAAGAATCTCGTCAATCTGCAGGCTCTCGTCCGTCCGCAGAACCTCCAGAACCATCGCCTCCTGCGGCCTCAGAGCCGGGTCAGGCAATAAGGATGCGCTTGTCTCAGACTTGGATTCAGCCGGACCCAGCGTCTCCAGTTCCTGACGCACCTGCGAGGGCAGATCCTCCCACACATCCTCCCAAGTCGCCGTCAGCTTCGCGCCCTGCTTGATCAGCGTGTTTGGCGTCCACGAGTTCTTGCTCGTCACATTTCCCGGAACCGCATAAAGATCACGGTTCTGTTCAGCCGCGCACCGCGCCGTTACCCGCGTCCCGGAGTTCTCGCTCGCCTCCACCACCAGCACCGCCACGCTCAGCCCGCTCAGTATCCGGTTCCGCCGCGGAAAATTCTGCGGAGCCGGAAACGTCCCCATCGGAACCTCGCTCACAATTGCCCCGCCCGTCGCCAGAATCTCCTCGGCAAGCTTCTTGTTTTCTTTGGGATACACAACGTCGATCCCCGTCCCCCACACCGCCACCGTCGGCATCCGCGCCGCCAATGCCCCCCGGTGCGCACACGAGTCGATACCCCGCGCCATCCCGCTCACAATCAGCAGCCGCCGCGCCGCCAGATCCCGTGACAGCATCTCCGCAATTCCTGACCCGTAAGGGCTCGGATGCCGCGTGCCCACCACCGCAATCGCCGCCCGCGACAGCAACTTCACATCTCCGCGCACCCACAGCACCGGCGGCGGATCGTAAATCTCTTTCAGCCGCTCCGGATACTCCCTGCAGCCAAAGCTCACAATCGTCGCCCCTTGCGCCGCCACCCGCGCCCACTCCGCCTCCGCGGCCTGCCGCGCCTTCCCGTCAAAGATGAACTGCGCCGCAGCCGCCGGAAACCGCAATCCCTCCAGCGCCGTCAGCGCCAATGCAAATACCTGCCCCGGCGCATCCAGTTCCCGCATCGCATCCAGAATCCGCTTTGGACCCAGCCCCGGAGAAAGCGCCAGCGCCAGCCACGCCAGCCGGTCTTCGTCCAGCGCTCCCGCCTGCGGAAAAGCAGTATTCTCCGCCGCTGCCGTCATGCCGGCAGCCAATCTGTCTCAAATTTGCACACTTCTGCTTCCTCTCAGGAAATCAAATGCAAACTAAAAGGTAATTGCGGCCACACTACCGGGGTCTGAACCTCATGTCAAGCCGCCCATGTTGCCGTCCTCGGTACCCCGCCCGAATCCTTCTCCCACTCTTGCTACTCTAATGAGCGTGAACCACCAGCAAGATGCACCTATGCGCGTAGCCGCCATCAGCTTTCTCAATCCCGCGCCCCTCATGTGGGACTTTGAACACCCTCCGCTCGACGCCCCGCTCGCCCTGCGCTACCAGATCAGCCGAATGATGCCCTCCGAGTGCGCTGCCCAGTTGGCCTCCGGCCAGGCAGACATTGGACTCATCCCCATCGCCGCCCTCGCCGCAAATCCCGGCCTCCGCATCCTGCCCGGCTGCACCATCGCTGCCAAGGGACGTGTTCGTTCCCTGCTCCTCGTCCGCCGCGCCTCCCAGCCTCTCAGCGCCATTCGCTCCGTCGCGGCAGACACCGCCAGCCGCACCACCGTCACCTACGCCCGCATCCTTTTTCACAAGTGGGGCAACCCCAGCGTCCCCTTCCTGCCCATGGCGGCAAACCTTGACGTCATGCTTGAAACCGCTGACGCCGCCATCGTCATCGGCGACCCCGCTCTCATGGCCCTTCAGGAGCGCGAAAACCGCATCGAGCGCTCCGGTGAAGAACTCGTCTACCACGACCTTGCTTATGAGTGGCAATCCCTCACCGGCCTCGCCTTCGTCTCCGCCATCTGGGCCGCTACGCCCGCCGTTGCTGCCAACCCCTCCGTCGCCAACGACTTCATTCAATCCCGAATCCACGGCCTCCAGAACATTGATGCCCTCGTAACCGAGTGGTACCGCCGCCTCCCCATCCCCGAGCAAACCATCCGCACCTACCTCTCCACCAACATCCACTACGTCCTCGACGAAGAGTGCATTGAAGGCATGCGCGGCTTCTTCCGCATGGCCGCCGAGTGTGGCATCCTCCCCGCCTATACCTTCTCCTTATAGGGGGAACGTGGGCGCTGGGATAACTAGAGCGCCTGCCGTGCTTTCTTCCGTTTCCCGTCTTTCCACAATTCCTGCACCCCGGTCCACGCCCGCTGAATCCAACCCAGCACAGGAGATACTTGTCCCATGTCCCAGAAAATTGCATTCATCACCGGTGGCAACCGCGGCCTCGGCTTTCAAACCGCGCTTGAACTTGGCCGCCTCGGCATCAAGGTTGTCATTGGTGCGCGCGACCTCGCCCAGGGCGAGCAGGCCGTAGCCAAGCTCCGCGCTGAGAACATTGACGCCCACGTCCTCCAGTTTGACGTCACCGCGCCCACCAGCCATCAGGCCGCCTACGGCTACTTCAACTCCACCTGCGGCCGCCTCGATATTCTCGTCAACAACGCTGGCATCGCCGGGGGCTCATTCCCCGGAACCGGCCCCGAGCACCGCGCCGCCGACGTCCCTCTCGACCTGCTCCACAAAGTCTTCGAGACCAACTTCTTCGCCCAGGTGGCACTCACCAAAGCCCTGCTGCCTCTCATCAAAAACAGCCCCGCTGGACGCATCGTCAACCTCTCCAGCATCCTGGCCTCGCTCACTCTCAACGCTGACCCCAACTCCCCCATCTACAACGCCAAGTCCTTCGCCTACGACGCCTCCAAGACGGCTCTCAACGCCTTTACCATCCACCTCGCCTACGAGCTTCGCGACACAAAAATCAAGGTCAACTCCGCCCACCCCGGCTGGGTCAAGACAGACATGGGCGGCCGTCAAGCTCCAATGGAGATCGCTGATGGAGCCAAAACCAGCGTTGCCCTCGCCACCCTACCCGACGACGGCCCCACCGGCGGCTACTTCCACCTCGGCCAGCCCCTCCCCTGGTAATCAACGCAGAACACCTGCCCTATGCAAAGAGCTTCAGAGATAGGGCACGAGTCTCCCGAGTCTGAATTCCGTTGAGTAAATGCACCTGTCATTCTGAACGAACGGGGCCCCGAGCGCTATCCGAGGTCCCCAAAGAGCGCTTTTGCTCTTTGGGGTGGAGCTCGGGGTGGTGAGTGAAGAATCTGCGTCTGTCCTTTCACGCACCTTGCAAAGTGCCTCAGAGCCAGCACACGAGAGCGCGATAGCATCCCTCCATCGGCAACTCCAACCATTTGCCGATTATTACCAGCCAAAAGCGCACAATTGATTCATGTGCCCCTCAATCCACATCCTCGACGTTGTAATAAAGCGCTCCGGGTCTCGCGCAGTGTCGGAGATCCGCCCGGTTTATACCAGGAGACTCCCCCACCCCTGCCCCCAAAAATCCGGTTTTTCTGGACCCGCGAATCCAATAAGTGATTCATAATAAACATGATGCTAGATACGCCTATTATCTAATAAGTAACACCTCACTATACAAAAACGTCATTTTTAGGCGTAAATTTGGCCCCTTTTGCCCCATTTATCGGCTACTTTTACCTGTTTTTGTACATGATTGCGCTCACCCAGGAGATAGGCTCGAAAGTTTCAACACTATGCGAGGGGCCTTCGCCGAATATTCGCCATTGGCGTATAATCAATCCATGGACTTTCAACTGGTCACCAGCTATACCCCAAAGGGCGACCAGCCCCGCGCCATCAACGAACTCATGGACGGCCTCTCCGCTGGCGAAAGGCATCAGGTTCTGCTCGGCGTCACCGGCTCCGGCAAAACCTTCACCATGGCCAAGGTCATCGAGCAGTCCAATCGCCCCGCGCTCATCCTTGCCCATAACAAAACCCTCGCCGCACAGCTCTATCACGAGTTCAAGCAGTTCTTCCCTGACAATGCCGTCGAGTACTTCGTCTCCTATTACGACTACTATCAGCCGGAAGCATACATTCCCGCCGGCGATCTCTACATTGAGAAGGAAGCCACCATTAACGAGGAGCTAGACAAGCTCCGCCTCTCCGCCACGCGTTCCCTCTTTGAGCGCCGCGACTCCATCATCGTCAGTTCCGTCAGTTGCATCTATGGCCTCGGCTCGCCGGAGGCTTACTACGGCATGTTGCTGCTCCTTGAGAAGGGCCAGCACATCTCCCGCAAAGACATTACTCGCCGCCTCGTTGAAATCCTCTACGAGCGCAACGACAACGACTTCCGGCGCGGCACCTTCCGCGTTCGCGGCGACGTCATTGAGGTCTTCCCTACCTACGACGAAACCGCCTATCGCATCGAGCTCTTCGGCGACGAGATTGAATCCCTCTCGCAGATTGATCCCCTCTTCGGCACCGTCAAGCAGAAGTACGCGCGCTTGCCCATCTACCCAAAGAGCCACTACGTCGTGCAACCCGAGCGCAAGGCTGAGGCCATCCAGACCATCCTCGCCGAGTTGAACGAACGGGTCGCCGAGCTTGAGTCCCAGGGCCGCATGGTTGAGGCGCAGCGCATCCACCAGCGCACCCGCTTCGATCTCGAAATGATCAAGTCCATGGGCTACTGCCACGGCATTGAGAACTACTCGCGACACTTCTCCGGCCGTCTCCCCGGCGAAGCTCCGCCCACGCTCCTTGACTACTTCCCGCGCGACTTCCTCCTCTTCATCGACGAAAGCCACGCGACCATTCCCCAGGTCCACGGCATGTGGTTCGGCGACCGCAGCCGCAAACAGAATCTGGTTGACTACGGCTTCCGCCTGCCATCTGCCATGGATAATCGCCCCCTCAAATTTGAGGAGTTTGAGAACCGCATCCATCAGACCATCTACGTCTCCGCCACTCCAGGCCCCTACGAACTCACCCGCTCCGCCGGCGTTGTCGTCGAGCAGGTCATCCGCCCAACCGGCCTCGTTGATCCTGAAGTTGAGATACGGCCAGTGAAGGGCCAGATCGACGATCTGCTGGCAGAGATCCGCGACCGCGCAATCAAGAATGAGCGCGTCCTAGTCACCACGCTTACCAAGCGCATGTCAGAGGATTTGGCCGGTTATTACACTGAGGTGGGCGTCCGCTGCCGCTACATGCACTCCGAGATTGAAACGCTTGAGCGCGTCAAACTGCTCGCCGGTCTGCGTCGTGGGGAGTACGATGCCCTCATCGGCATTAACCTGCTCCGTGAAGGTCTTGATCTGCCTGAAGTATCCCTTGTTGCAATCCTCGATGCCGACAAGGAAGGGTTCCTTCGCTCTGCCGGTTCTCTCATCCAGACCATGGGGCGCGCCGCGCGTCACCTTGAAGGCCGCGCCATCCTCTACGCTGACCGCATCACTGACTCCATGCGCCGCGCCATGGATGAAACTGATCGCCGCCGCACCGTCCAAAGGGCCTACAACGAGGAGCACGGCATCTCCCCTCAATCCATCATCAGCCAGGTCGATATGGGCCTCGCCCAGATACTCAAGGCCGAGTATGGCGACATTGCCGAAGAAGAGGCGGCCGGGATGCCGGAGTTCAACACGCAGGCCGAGTTGGATGCCTATATTGCCAACCTCGAAACTGCCATGCGGGACGCAGCAAAAAAGTTCGAGTTTGAGAAAGCCGCCCGCCTCCGCGATTCCATCAAGGAACTCCGCGAAAAAGAATTCCTCTTCGGCTAAGTCTCTTCCCGGTTCAGGCAACCGTAAACCTCTCCGCGCCATCCTAGTTGCTAAGTTGGTAAATAGATACGGCCGCATCCCCCAACGGTCTATTAGGGGTTTTCATGTCTACTATCTTGCTCGTAGATGACGACCCTCTCCAGGCGTCCCTACGCAAGTCCATCCTGGAAAAGCGCTTCTCCAACGTGCACCGGGTCTCCGACGCAGTTGAGGCCTTGTGCCTTGTCGAGCAGCCACTCTTTGCTGGGGAACTGGGTCTGGTGATCTCCGGGCACCACCTTCCCGGCATCGGCGGACCGGCATTTGTCGCCGAAATGCACTCCAGAATGCCCGCCCTCCCAATCCTCGTGCTGGGCGACGCCAGCGAAGTCCCTGGCGATTACTTTGGTTCGGGCGTACGCTTTCTTCCCCGCCCCATCAAGGATGAAGAAATGCTGGCCCTGGCTGCTCAAATGCTGGCACAGTACTGCAAAAAGATTGCCTGAGTCGCCTCCCGCCGCTCTCCACTCGGCTCCTGGGATGTCCTCGAACCACAGTGTGAGCCAAATCACACCCAAGAAGCCTATGATGGATTGAGAATTAGCTGGTTGGGAGGCTATATGGCTCCCCGTCTGCATGCGAGAATCATCGTGGAGTCATAATGGCAGCTTTCGGTAGCTTTACCCTTCTCATCGCCTTGGCGCTGGCCGCCTACAATTTGTTGGCTGGAGCGTTGGCCCTGCGCCTGCTGGCCACCGGCCAGTCGGCACGCATCTCGCCTGAACGGCTGGCAGATACTGCCCGCCGCGCCGGAATTGCCGGTTTTTTGGCGATTTCAGCCACCGCCTTCGCACTCATCTGGTCGGTCTTCACCAACGATTTCTCCATAACTTACATCATGGAACACTCCAATCGCGCTCTGCCGGGGGCCTACAAGTTCTCGGCGCTCTGGAGCGGCCAGGAGGGTTCCCTACTCCTTTGGGCATGGTTGCTGGCAATCTACGGATTTGTTCTGCGCCTTACCCACAAGACCGACGTAAAACTGTTTGCCTACGCCGGCACAATTCTAGCCGGGATTCAGGTCTTCTTCCTTGCCATTCTCAACTTTGCCGCCCCACCCTTCGCCTTGCTCAAAGGAGCGATTCCAGATGACGGCAATGGATTGAATCCCCTGCTCCAGTATCCAGAGATGGTGATCCACCCCCCTTTGCTTTATTTGGGTTACGTGGGCTTCTCTGTTCCCTTCGCCTTTGCCCTTGCAGCGCTGATGATGCGCTACCCCGGCGAAAAATGGATCAAGGTCACCCGCCTTTGGACCTTAGTTACCTGGCTGTTCCTCACTGCAGGAATCTTCCTCGGCATGCATTGGGCTTACGCTGTTCTCGGCTGGGGAGGCTATTGGGGGTGGGACCCGGTTGAAAACGCCAGCTTCATGCCCTGGCTTACAGGTACTGCTTTTCTCCACTCAGTGATGATGCAAGAGAAGAAAGGAATGATGAAGAGCTGGAATGTCTGGCTCATCTTCTCCACCTTCCTGCTCACCTTGCTTGGCACCCTGCTCACGCGTGCCGGACTCGTCAGTTCCGTGCACGCCTTCGCGCAGTCATCCATAGGCACATGGTTCGTTGTCTTCATGGGAATTGTGCTCGCGGTCTGCATCTTCACCTATGTCTTACAGCGCAGCCACCTGAAGAGTGAACATCACCTTGAGTCGCTGGTCAGTCGCGAATCAAGCTTCCTGTTTAACAATCTCGTCCTGCTCACCGCCTGCTTTGTCATTCTTTGGGGAACGCTCTTTCCCATTCTGAGTGAGTATGTAGTGGGAAACAAGGTCACAGTAGGGGCGCCCTTTTATAACCGAGTCGCAGTTCCAATCGGTCTGTTCTTGCTCGTCCTCACCGGTGTAGGTCCACTCCTTCCCTGGCGGGCGACTTCTTTCAAGAGCATTCGGCGCAATTTTGTGCTGCCGGTAATCTCTCTCTGGACCACTGTAATCGTATGCCTCGTTGCAGGCGTACGACCCTGGAAAGACGGTGCCTTCTCGACTGGCGACTTCTACGCGCTCGTAGCTTTCGCTGTTTCTGTAGCCGTGCTCACTGCCATTTTCTCTGAGTTCCTTCGTGGGGCTGGAGTCATATCTCGCCAAACAGGACGCAACCTGTTTGTTGCAACCTGGATGCTGACCCGGCGCAATACCCGCCGTTACGGCGGCTATATCATCCACATCGGCGTCGTGGTTGTCGTGGTGGGATTGGCTGGCGCGGCATTCAACACCAACACGGAACGCGAACTGGCTATGCACGACAAGCTGACCATCGGCCCCTATACGCTGGAGTGCATCGGCTTCACGCAGGATTCCAACCTCAACTACAACTCTGAGTACGCGATGCTTGATGTCTACAGGAACGGCAAGAAGCAGTTCCAAATGACCCCAGAGAAGCGCGTCTATCTTGCCAGCGACCAACCACAAACCATGGTGGCCATTCACTCGGTTCCCAGTTGGGACCTTTACGTGGTCTACGAGGGCACAAATCCTGACACCGGCCAACCCATCATCAAGGCCTTCCTCAATCCCCTGGTGGGCTGGATATGGGCTGGTCTGATGATCCTGGTCTTCGGCACACTCGTAGCGCTGGTTCCCAGTCTCAGCCCGGCTGCGGCCGCGCTGCGCGCGCCAACGCCAGCCGTTGCTCCCGCAGAGCAGGCACTGAAGGGAGATCAATAATGCGCTTGAATTTCTGCTTCAAATCCGTGCAAGCTTTGGCACTGGCCCTGGCTGTCTGCTTCTCGCTGGGCGCTACAGACGCTGGTTCGCGCTTCAACGATCTCGGGCACAGGTTAATGTGTACTTGTGGATGTGCACAATTGCTTGGGGAATGTAACCATGTGGGCTGCCCGGAGTCTGGGCGAGAACGCAAGGAACTGACTACGCTGATTGGAACAGGCAAAAGCGACAAGGAGATTCTGGAATGGTTCTCTGCCAAGTACGGCGCAACCATGCTTGCTGCGCCAACCGGCCATGGCTTTGACCTGGTGGCTTGGATTGCGCCTTTTGCAGTGTTTGCAGCTGCGCTGCTAGGCACCATTCTCTTGGTACGGCGCTGGGGCGGCTTGTCAGGTGCCAAATTGCAGGCGCCTGCCGTTGACCTCGCAAATGAGGACCCGGCGGACCGCGAGCGCAGGGAAACGATTCGCCGGGAGACTGGCATTGATGGAGGTTTTTAAGCCATGACAGAAACTCAGGGCCTGATTGCCGGACTGCTTCTACTGTTCGCGCTTGTGGTTTACACCTTTTGGCCGGAGAACAGCTCTGCCAGCCAGCGCGAAAAGACGCGATTGGACTACCTCATTGAGCGCAAGGAACAGCTGTATGAGAACCTGCGCGATCTGAACTTTGAATACAAGGCCGGCAAGTACCCTGAAGAGGACTTCCGTGTGCAGCGCTCGCTGCTTGAAGGCGAAACAGCGGTACTACTTGCCGAAATCGATCACCTGCAACAAGCCTGAACCATTTCGTGGTGTTTGAGGCCCCAGTTTTGAGACCTCGAACACCAAAAACTTCCTCCAATGCATTCATGCTGCGCGGATTGAAGGGGAGTTGAGGTAACTCAAGTTCTTCAGCACCTTCTCCTCGCCATCCAAACCACCTCAGACCCATTAGGACGCTCTTACGACTATGAAATCGATTCAGTTTGTACTTCGCACCGTTGCCCTGAGCCTGCTTGCTGCGGGCACACTGGCGCAAGCCGCATCCGTCACCGGCACGGTGACCGACAAGACCACCGGCAAGCCCGCCGGCGGCGACACTGTAGTGCTGGTAGACGTACAGGCCGGCATGGGTGAAGTAGCCCACACCACCACCGATGCCCACGGACGCTATACGCTGGTCGAGCCCGGCGCCAGTCCCTACCTGGTGCGCGTTACCCACCAGGGCGCCGGCTACTTTATTGCCGCTCCGCAGGGTGGCGCGCAGGGCGATATCTCTGTTTACGATGTGGCCGCCAAAGTACAGGGCGTATTCATTGAAGCAGACGTCATCGAGATTGAGACCGAGAACGGACAGCTCAAGGTAAATGAGCGGTATTTCGTGCACAACACCGGTACCCCTCCAACGACACAGTGGAGCAAGCACTCCTTTGAAGTTACCCTGCCTGCCGAAGCGGTAATCACCGATACTGGCGCACAGAGGCCGAACGGACTTCCCACATCCGTCAAGTTGGACGAAAGCGGCCCCAAGGGCCACTACTCCTTCAACTTCCCCATCCAGCCCGACGATGGCGACAAGGACACCCTGTTTCAGGTGGGCTATACGCTGCCATACAGCAGCGGCAAGTATGCCTTCAAGGCACTCGTCTCACTGCCCGCCGACAACGTAGCGGTGCTGCTGCCCAAGAGCATGACCTTTACCGCGGGAGCAGGAGAGGCGTTTAAGCCAGTACAAGAGGACCCCGGCATTCAAACTTACGTGATCAAGAGCGCGGTTGCAGGCAAGGCGATTGAGTTCACGGTCTCCGGTACGGGCTCAATCCCTCACCAGGAGCAAAGTGCTCAAGGTGGCCAACCATCTGGCGGAATGGGGCAGGATAGCGCAGCGCCCGGCTCAACGCCAGGCGGCGGTATCGGCAACCCCATCAACACGCCTGACCCCCTATCGAAGTACAAGTGGTGGATTCTTGGCGCGCTCGCACTGCTGCTGGCAGCAGCCGCGGCCTTCCTTCTTCGCAAGCCTGTAGGAGCACCCGGAACCACGACCGATGCGAGCGTTACAGCTTTGCCTGCCCTTACCTCCGTGCCGGCAAAACACGCGGCACTGCTGAATGCGTTGAAGGAAGAACTGTTCGCGCTGGAAAGCGAACGGGTATCTGGCACGTTGGCACCCGCTGAGTACGCTGAGGTCAAGGCGGCACTGGAGATTGTGCTCAAGCGAGCATTGAAGAGAACCTCCTAACTCCAAGGACGGGCGGCCTGCCGATAGTGCAACAAATCGGCAGACTGCCCGTCAATAGAAGTATTCGGGAGTGAGCAAGACCAGGTAAACGGGATCGAAGCAAGAACATGAACCCATCCTGCGAGCACCAACGAATGTGCACAATGATGAGGAGACTCTCTCCGATCGCATTGGTTGTCGCCACTGTGCTAATGTTGGCAGGCTCATCTGCCGCAGTGCTTGATGACAAGAATCAAATCGCCACAAGCAAGCCAGAGCGGAGCTTGTCGGGGATTGAAGTTGGAATTCGTCCCAAGGGGACACACCTTCCTAACGGCACGTCCATATCAAAGATAATGAGGATGTATGGTCCTGCCGCTTCCCGTGAAGATGCAGTTGTGCCTGACGGTGCAGGCGGAACGCGGTTTTACAAGTGGGAGTGGCCAGGGTTGCGGATGAGCGTCGCTACCTACTTCTTCTATCGCGGCACGCCTGAGAAGAAGACCATGAAGGAGTCACACCCGGCATACGTGGACATGTGGGGCGACGCACCAAGGGGCGCGATTGGGACCACAGGACGCGGGTTCGCGCTGGGCTGCACGCTTGAGCAACAGAAGGCCATTTATGGAGACCACTACTCGGCACAATACCCTGAACAGGACGGGAGTACCCCGATTCTGATGGAGTGGGAAGATGGGACCACGATGACGGTCTACTACGGCAAAAATGGCCGCAGCAATCACATCCGGCTTACCAGCAGAGAAAGGTGACCCGGCTCCCAACCGGATATCGGGAGTGCACCGGCGGCACTCGAGGAAAACGCTTCTTGGACTCGTTAGAGCCCATAAATCAGCCGATAGGGTTAGTGTGCATATAAGGTCGAATGGTACATCGGAGACCTATTCGCTGCTCTCTGTCCAAGATGGCAGCCAACATGCCAGCGGGCTAAACGTGTGGCTGGAGGCGACAGCACGTAAGGAGGGTAATGACAACTCCCCTTTGGCTGGAATACGGTCGCGAGGATAGGCAAGGAGCGTGGTTACCAACAGGGTGGATCAATAGTATCCTTGGCCCATGAAGACTCTTCTTCGCACACTTCTTTATTTCGCGCTTATTGTGTGGTTGGGCGCCGAGATATTCTTTCCCATCGTAGCGGCAACCACCTTTGCCACGCTGGCACCTGACACCCATTCGGCCGGGACGATTGTAGGCGGTTTGCTGCGCATTCTGCACGGCATGGGACTCGTCTCAGGGATGATTGCGCTGGCGCTGCTGGCCTTGCTTCCCGTGTGGGGTATTTACAAGCCGCGCGCTGTGCTCGCGCCGATGATCCTGGTGGTGCTGATGATCGCCTTTACGGTCCTCTCACAGAACTCCATCATCCCGGCCATGGAGCGCGATCGCATCGACGCCGGCGGAGCAATCAACACTCTCAACACGACCGACCCCTCTACGGTTCACTTCAACAAGCTGCACCGCCGCAGCGAGCACGTCGAAGTGCTGATCCTGCTGCTTGGATTGGCAACAGTGGTACTGGTTGCGAGGGCGGAGTCGGAGTAGTATTCGGCTGGCCAGTAGAAAGATAGACGACGAGAGAGGCCAAGGGAGAATTCCGCTGAAACTGACGCAAGCGGTTTCCGATTGTTGCCTGCCGCCGATTCCCCGCTGCTGTATCATCGTATAGGCTCTCGTATGCGCAATCCATCCTGACAGGGCCGCAATGGGAAATCCATGAAAACTGGTATTATTGGCCTGCCTCAGGTAGGCAAGACGTCGCTGTTCAAGATTCTGACCAAGGCAAAGCTAGAGGACCGTGGTTACTCGAATCCACGAGAAGAGCACATTGGCGTAGCCCGTGTTCCAGACGAGCGCTTGGACAAACTGTCTGCCCTCTACTCGCCGAAAAAGACCACCTACGCGCAAGTTGAGTTTGTAGACGTGGCAGCAATTGGGCAGGAGGCGCTGAAAGAGACCGCCTTCCTGACCAGCCTGCGCAATGTGGACGCGTTGATTCACGTACTGCGCGCCTTCGAAGACGACTCGATTCCGCATGTCGGCCCCATCGATCCGCTCCGCGACATCAAGAATGTCGAATTCGACCTGATGATCAGCGACTTGACGCAGATTGAAAAGCGCCTGGAACGGCTTGAAAAGGATTTGAAGAAGGGGCGAACCACTGAGCTGGAACACGAAAAAGACCTGCTGATTCGCTCCCGGGAATCGCTGGAAAAGGAAATCCCCTTACGCGAGTTGGAGATGACTAACGAGGAGAGGAAGCTCATCAAGGGCTTTATGTTCTTGTCGCAAAAGCCCATTCTCTACTCGCTTAACATCGGCGAGAGCATGACCCTGGGCAACGATCTGGATGCGGCAGTAAGCCTGTTCAAGTTGGACGAAGTTGCGCAAAGGCCGAATGCCGGCGCAACCGCCATATGCGGCAAGGTTGAGGCCGAGCTGGCGGAGATGGACGACGAGGAAGCAACGGAATTTCTGTCGAGCTACGGGCTGCACGAGAGCGGTCTGGTCCGGCTGATCCGCAAGAGCTACCAACTGCAAGGGTTGATCAGCTTTTTCACCGCAGGCGAAGACGAGTGCCGCGCCTGGACTATTCCTGTGGGCTCAAAGGCTCCGCAGGGCGCGGGAGCTATTCACTCTGATCTGGAACACCACTTTATTCGTGCCGAGACTATCCGCTGGGATAGCCTTCTGGCTGCGGGTTCCGAGGCGGCAGCACGGGCCAAGGGCACGCTGCGCCTGGAAGGCAAGGAATACGTTGTGCAAGATGGCGACGTTATGCACATCAGGCATAGCGGTTAAGGCCGATGTTGAAAATCTCCCTCATTGTGGGTGCGATTGCCGCGCTAGCCGATGTGGTCGGCGGTTTTGTTCTGGTGCGCGCGAAAGGGGTCGAACGTTACCTGCGCTATTTTGTGGCGCTGGGCGCTGGGTTCCTGATTGCGACCGCCGTGCTGGAGATGATGCCCGAGGGCCTGAGGCTCAGTCCGCGCCTGGGCCCCGTACTGATCATGGCCGGATATTGCGTTGTACACCTGCTGGAACACACGATCAACGCACACTTTCACTATGGCGAAGAGACGCACCAAGGCGAGTTCATATCCCGGCATACGGGCAACTCAGTGATGGTGGGGCTAAGCGTTCACGCGCTATTCGACGGCGTGGCGATTGGCTCAGGGTTTGCGCTTCATGCGTGGCTGGGTTGGCTGATTTTTCTAGCGATTCTGCTGCACAAGGCACCAGAGGGCTTCACAATGGCATCAGTGATGCTAGCCAGCGGCCGCAGCCGGTCGATGGCACTTTACTCGGCCGTGGCGCTGGCGGCGGCTACGCTGGTGGGCGTACTGGTAATTGGAATGGCTCCCGGCCTGGTACTGTACGGGCTGCCGGTCTCGGCCGGTGTGGCCCTCTATGTATCGGCAACGGACCTGGTGCCTGAGGTCAACCGCGAGCCAGGGATCCGCATGGCACTTGTGTTTTTTGCTGGTGTAGCTGGGTTTCTGCTTCTTAGAGTTCTGTTGCCAGCAATGTAGGTTCGCATTGACTCAATTGCGCCTTCATCCAAGAACACTCACTAGCCAAAATCAGCTTTGCAGCAGACCCAAGCGGCTCGCATAAAGCCTTGCCAGCAGGCGGGCATAATCGATTGCCACCTTGAAGTTGGCCTTGCTGGCGCCACGGCTGCGCAATCCGAATGCGAAGGGGATCTCCTGCACGGAGCGGAGGCGGGCGCGCACCAGCACTTCAAGCAGAAGCTTAAAGCCGCTGCGCTGAAAGGCGATTCCTTCTACGCTGGAGCGGCGCACAAGGAAGAATCCCGTCATGGGGTCATGGGCGCGGAGACCGTGCCTTTGAATGGGCCATGTGGCCCAGACGGCCGCCGTCGAAAGCAGTTTGCGGAACCAGTTCCATTCGCCCAGTTCCCCACCCGGGGTATAGCGGCTACCAATTGCTAGATCACAGCCTGCTTGTATCGCGGATATCAATGCTGGCAGAAGTTCCGGCGGATGCTGCAGGTCGCCGTCCATAACGCCAAGAATGGATGCGTCGGTGTTTTCCCAGCCATAAAGAATCGCGCCGGAGAGGCCTCTTTGCCCTTTGCGGATAAGAATGCGCACGCGCGGATCCTGTTGCGCTATGGAAGTGACAATCTCCTCGGTGCCGTCATTGCTGTCATCATCGACAACAATAATTTCAAAGGGAATATTGAGGGGATTGAGAACCATGCACACGCGGTCAATGAGGCCACGTATATTCTCAGCCTCGCGCAAGGTCGGAATTGCGAGGGCAAGTTTCACCCGGACAGGCTTTTCGGATTCCGCGAGCGGCTGAGAAAGCGTTGCTGCACTGCCTCCCGGGCTGTAGGATGTATCTATCACTGCTAACGGCATGCTGAGCTAAAGTATACGAGGCCTATGGGGTTGACGCGCAACTTCCTGGTCAACTTTATGTTGACACTGCTGTTTACAACGCTCGGACTGGCCGTGATGGGCTATCATCCGGGTGCTGAGGATGATGGCGTCTATTTATCCGCTGTCAAGAGCAACCTGCATCCCGCCCTCTATCCGCACGATGCAGATTTTTTCCGCCTTCAACTGCAGGCATCCTTCTTTGACAAGTGGGTTGCGGGGTCGTCGCACTACACGGGAATGAGCGTTGCGGCAACTGAGTTCCTATGGCAATTTGGATCGTTGCTGCTGACCGTATTTGCCCTTTGGTGCATAGCACGCAGGCTGTTTGCCGATGAGCGCGCGCAATGGGCTGGCGTGGCGTTTGTGGTGGCCATGTTTACGCTTCCGGTTGCTGGCACCGCTCTGTACTTGGCTGACCAGCATCTGCACCCACGCAATGTAGCCACGGCCATCGTGCTGCTGGCTGCCTCCCGAATCCTGTCAGGTAAGCGTTGGCAGGCGATTCCGTTGCTGGGGCTGGCGTTTGTGACGCATCCGATTATGGGAGCAATGGGCATCTCGTTCTGCATTTTTCTGACTCTGACCCTCACGGACTCTGTACATGCTTGGCTGCAATCGGGGCAAGGAGCGGCAGCGATGCTTTTTGTGCCTCTGGGATGGGTTTTTGAGCCGCCAAATCCAGTGTGGAAGAGGGCTCTGGATACGCGAACCTATTACTACTTGTACAAATGGGAGTGGTATGAGTGGCTGGGCGCCCTGGCTCCGCTGTTCCTCTTCTGGCTGTTGTGGCGATGGGCACGAAAACAAGGAGACACGCCTCTGGCCCGGTTTGCGCTGGCGGTATTTGCTTATGGAGTGTTTCAGCAGGCCTTAGCCATGCTGATGCTTGGCTTTCCATCTCTGATTCGCCTCACACCGCTGCAGCCAATGCGCTACCTGCACCTTGTGTATTTCTTCCTGGTGCTGATTGCTGGCTGCCTCCTGGGGAAATACGCACTGAAGGCGAGTTTATGGCGCTGGGCGCTGTTCCTGGTGATTGTGAACGGGAGCATGTTTGGGGCGCAGCGGGCTGAGTTCAGCAGCAGCGAGCACCTGGAGTTGCCAGGACGGCTGACTGGAAACCAATGGCTGCAAGCCTTTGCATGGGTGCGCTGCAACACGCCAACTGACGCTTACTTTGCCCTTGACCCGCGCTATCTTGAGGCCCCCGGCGAAGACTTTCACAGCTTTAGGGCGCTAGCGGAGCGCAGCCAGTTAGCCGACGCCATCAAGGATACGGCGGTCGTGACGCAGGTTCCTGAATTGGGTCCTGTATGGGACCGGCAACTGCGGGCACAGGAAGGCTGGAAGAGCTTCAAGCTCGCCGACTTTGAGAGATTGAAACAGGATTTTGGCGTGGGTTGGGTACTCGTTGCCAATCCTGCGCCTACTGGACTCGCCTGCCGGTGGCACAGTGATTCGCTATCGGTATGCCAGATCCCTTGATGGTTGCGCGCAGCTGATTGGGCAGTGGGCTTGGCGTTAAGCTTGGAGACTGTCAGTACAATTAAGGAGGCGCTTGGTGTTAGTTTTGAGAAGCTGGAAGGTTGCGTTTCAGCCTTCTGCCCGGATGTAGCTTTTAGTTCCCTGACCTCTTCTTCGGTCTGCTTTTCCACTTTTACCGGCATGGAGACCGGGCAATGCTAAATCTTTCTCAGCGACTCTATCTCGGCTGTGTACTGCTGGCCTGCCTGACCCTGGGGCTGGTGGCAATTACCCACAATGCCCTTCTGGCGGCGGGGCAATCTTCAATCGCATACACCTTTATTCTTGCGGCGATGCTGGTGGAGTTGGGAACCATTTACTTTGTACTACGGCCCATCCACAAGCTTGCCCGCGATGCCCACCGGATAGCGCAAGGGAACCTGGACCACCATGTGGAGTGGAGCAGCCGCGACGATTTTGGCGTGATTGCCAGCGAGCTGGGCCGTATTGCTGTAAGGCTGCGCGAGTTGCGCGACTCCGAAGCCGGGCGACGGCAGATGGAGTTTCAACTTTCCGATGCGGTGCTTCAATCCATCTTTGAACCGATTATTGTTACTGACGGCAAGGGACATGTGCTTAAGGTGAACCAAGCAGCGGCTGAACTTTTGGGTGAAGCCGCTACAGACCGAATGGCGCTAGCCAACACCCCGGGCGGCGACAAGATTCTGAGCGCCATCCGCGATGCCGTATCCCTGCAGAAGGCTGTCGCGACCGAGGATGAAGCTTCGATGCTGCCAATGCGTATCGGCAAGCGGGAGTGTAGCTATCGCCTGCGTACAACCCCCATGCGGGACTCTGAAGGACGCCTGCTGGGCACGGTGACAACGCTTGAGGACGTTACCAGCCTGCAGGATACTGACCGCTTTAAAACGCAGTTTATTGCTGTGGCCAGCCGAAAGCTGCGCGATCCATTGCTGCAATTGCGCCGCGGACTATATGCGCTGGGTCAGGGCTTTGGCGGTGAGTTACTGCCGTTGCAAGCTGAGTTGGTGTCTACCGCCAGCAAAGAGTCAGAGAAGCTGGACGATCTGATGAGCGACCTCATTGAAGTAGCCGAACTGGATACTGGCAAGCGCGAATTGAAGCTGGAAAGGTTGCGCCCGGCACAGGCATTGGGCGAGGCTCGCGATAGATATTGCGATGAGACTGCCAGGAAACACATCCGAGTTGAGATCAATGCCTATACTGACCTATCGGTCGTGCTCGCCGACCGGCGCGCATTGCGTTCTATCCTGGACAACCTGCTGTCAAACGCTCTCCGTTACACGCCTGAAGAAGGCGATGTCCTTCTGGCCGCCGAGGAGATCAAGAACTTTGTCCAGTTCTCAGTGCGCGACACAGGCCGGGGTATTGAGGCCGAGCGGCTGAGCACAATCTTTGACCGCTTCAATTCATTTTCAGAGCAAGGCTCGGGACTGGGACTGGCGCTGGTGCGCCGCCTGGTTGAGTCGCTTGGCGGCCAGATTGCCGTTGAGAGCCGCCTGGGTCACGGAACCACATTCCGATTCACACTTCCGGTAGCGGTCGTGGATGACAGCCGGCATCCTGTTGAGGTGGGCTAAGCCATGGCCGAGATCATCCTTGAAAAGAAGCCCGAGCAAGCCAAACTGCGCATTTATATAGGCGCTGCGCCGGGTGTGGGTAAGACCTACCACATGCTCAACGATGCATACGTGATGCATCACCAGCTTGGCGTGGATGTGGTGATTGGCTTGGTGGAGTCGCATGGCCGCAAGGAGACAGAGGCGCGGGTTCGCGACCTGGAAGTTGTACCTTTGCGTGTGATTCCATATCGCGGCGTCAGCTTGAAGGAGATGGACGTTGACGCCGTCATTGCCCGCCATCCACATACCGTAATCGTGGACGAACTGGCGCACACCAACGTCCCCGGCAGCAAGAATCGCAAGCGTTACGAGGACGTGCTGGAGTTGCTAGAAGCCGGAATCAATGTAATGACGGCCGTGAACATCCAACACCTGGAAACCCTGAACGATGCCGTAAATCGCTCTGCCAATACAATTATTCGCGAGACTGTTCCTGACAACTTTTTCAAGCGCGCAGATGAGGTGGTCAATGTCGACCTGACAGTGGACGAATTGCGCTCGCGCTTGCGCCAGGGGAAGATCTACGCTGCTGAAAAGGTGGAGCAGTCGCTGGCCAACTTCTTCCGCAAGGGCAACCTGAACATGTTGCGCGAGCTTGCCCTGCGCACAACTGCTGAGCAGGTAAGTAGCCGAGCATCAGAGTACCGGCGCACCCAGGGATTGGAGCAGGCGCCGATTCCAGAGAAGGTAATGGTGTGTCTCAGCACCCGGCCAGGCACTGAGCGACTGCTGCGCGTGGGTGCTCGCGTTGCGGGCAGACTCGCAACCAACTGGTACGCCGTTTACGTCACACGTCCTGAAGACGACAAGGGCCACGGAGACCCGGAAGCATTTCATCGGTTGGAGGAATACAAGATCATGGCGCGCGACTTGGGCGCCAAGGTCGTCTCTTTCACAGACCGCAACGTCTCTGATTGCCTGATCCGGTTTGCGCAGCAGGAAAATATCTCCCACGTAGTTTTTGGACAGTCAGCCCGCTCGCGCTGGGATATCCTCTGGCGAGGATCTGTCCTGAATCGCTTCCTCTCAGAGGTTCGCGATGTAACTGTGCAGGTGGTTCCGATGAACAAGCCATTGCGCCGTGGATGATGTTGGGGCTGTTGGCAGATCAGGATTCGGGTTGCAAAAAGAAAGAGGAGGAGATGTCTGCATCTCCTCCTCTTTCTTTTTGGATTCTTGCCTATGGCACGGTGAACGGGCGTATACCGTCGGTAGGGAATATCCCTGTAGGGCCAGTAGCAGTGGATGGCTGCGAACGGAACATGTAGTGGACTGAGAAGCCCGCTGCACCGGATGTGTAGTTTCGGGTGTTATTGGCTCCAAAATACCCACCGACAAACCAGTGCGGGCTGACCTGGTAGGACACTTGGCCACGCAAGTCGTAGTTGGGGCCCACGCTGGTCATATCAGGCAGCAGAGGGTTGTTCTGGCTAGTCTCGAGCGACTTGTCTGAGGCCAGTGGCCACAGTGGAGTCTGATTCTCCTGGAAAGCCTGCACACCTAGACCGCCCATGATGGTGTAGTGCCAGTTGGTGAGGTAGTGGCCAACCCACGTGAACGGAATGTTAGCCAGAAAGTAGCCTTGCGGACTGAAATATCCGCCCATCCCATGCGTAAACACATCTTCATTATGGGCGTAGTGCATTGCGAAGAAGTTTGCGCCGATGCTCAAGTTGCCATACTCAGGCGAGGTTAGAAGGCGCCAATAAGCTCCGCCTGAACCATCGATGCGGGTATTGGTCTCAACGTTATACCCGGTCAGGTATTGGTAGCCGCCACCAAAGTAGAACCCGGACTGCGCATCGCCTCGCGCAAACTGCACATTGCCCTGGTTGGATACTACCCCGCCCCAAATTTGCCCAAGCGTGCCCAGCGAATTGCCGGCCGGATCGCGGAGGCCTGAGTAGGAGAGCTGAGTGTCTTTGACTGAGTCGCGGCTAAATACAAATGTGAAAGGACCATTGCCCGGCCGCCACTGAGCGCGAGCCAGAAAGGTGGCAACCAGGAATCCTGCAGGGGTATAACCACCTGCTACCGCCAAGTGCGGAAAAGCCAACTGCACTTCGCCGCCAAGTCCCACCGCATTCTGCTGCGCGGGAGGCTTAGTGTCCGTAGCAGTGAGGGTCCCAATGGGTTGCGGAAGAGTGACGAGCTTCGTGCCACCTGTAGTGGATTGAAGGACGCTAATGACGCTCGTGCCATCAGCCTGCCCTGAGTCAAGGAACACGGGCTTAGCAATAAAGGTGAGCCGGCCATGATAGCCCAGCGACATGGAGGCTTCAAAAGGAGCCTCGAGCGCAACCAAATGATCAAAGCCGAGACTGCCGGTGCGATAGTTCAGGAGGCCTGCGCCGCCGAGCCAGGCGCTATAGCCACTCTCGATTGAGCGCAACTGCATCTCAGCCTCTTCACGAGGCCCAATAGGGCGCGCTTCACGCTGGACACGGACCCACGGTCCGCGCAGCGGCGGCAGGTTGCGCTGTTGAAGTTCCTCATCCGTCAGGCCGCTTCCCGACGAAGGAACACGCTGCGACTGCACGTCGCCAGGAAGCTCGGCCTGCTGTTGGGGGCTCTCAGCGGGCAGTGTGCTTTGGAGTTGGGTGTTATTGTCCAAGGCCTGTGTGTTACTGAGCGCATCGGTGCTGCCAAGTGTGGAAGCAGCTTGCTTGCGGGCTCGCCGGCCCTTCACACGGCCTGTCGAAGGAACTGCGGCAGCTTGGGTTGATGGCGTCGGAGTTGCCTTCTCTGGCTGCGCAACCTGCTGCGGCATGGATTGTTGCTGCTTGGGTGCAGAATAGGCGCCCGTAGCAGCCTCCTGGGCAGAAGGCGTGTATTGCACGACCGCATATTGACCGGTTTGCACCGCCGGATTAGCACCAGTGCCCTGCCCGGCCAGCGCCCTTTGCGGCACAACCGGCACGGCTCGAAGAACTGTTGCGGAACCCTGTGTGAGCTGCCCGTCAGTCTCTTCAGCGAAGAGCGCCAGCGCTTGGGCGGCAACTACGCCCATCGGCTGTGAAGTTATGCGAAGTCCGGCCCCCGGGGATACCGGCGATTCAGGCTCGGTGGAAATGATGTTTTGTTCAGAGGGAGGTAGATTCATTCTGCCCGAGTAGTTGGGCGATCTCGATGCGCCCCTATTTCTGGTTCCGCTCTGGGTGCGCTGCCTCGCAGGTTGCACATTGTCATAGGCGGGCCTGATGGCTGCATCCTGGCTTGCGCTCTGTTGAATTAGAATGGGGCCGCCCTGCGAGTAGCCCTGACGGTTGCTCTGCTGTATGTAGTTAGGCGAGTTGCCGGAGGCTGGCCCCTGAGTATTGGTGCTGGGTACGGAATAGGATCCCGAAGGCGGCGGCATGGGGAGTGGATTGTTGGATGGAGCATCAATCCACTGATGCTGTGCCGGAGCAGCGACCGCGGGAGGCGCCTGACTGACCGAGCCACTGCCAGGCGTCTGAGTGGTCTTCTGCGGTTTATAGGACGGTAGCGGTGGTAGCTTGGTTGGCACGGGGTCTATGCGTGGATCAAGCAGGCGCTTGGTGTCGCCCGGCGTTGGGGCACGGTAAGAGCCCGGAGGATAGGTGAGGCCACTGTCAAGACTGCGTACCGTGGAGCCTGGAGGCATGGCCGCCAAAGCGGCTCGCCAGAAATCGGTTGCTCGCTCATTATTTCCGCGCGCCTGCTCGAAACGTGCGGCAAGAGCTAAAATTCCCGGGTCGCTCGGGAAACGCCCGAGCGCAATGCGCAGCCAACTTTCAGCCTGAGCCATGTCTGTGGCAGAGAGCGCCGCGGATATTGCACCCTGGTAGTCACCCGAACCGGCATCATCCATTGAGAGAGTCTTGAAGAGGGTGAGCGCATCGGCTGAACGGCCAACCCTGGCATAGGCACCTGCCACCGCCCTGCGGACGTTCATGTTGTCCGGGTAGTCCTGAGATGCGGCCTGAAGGATTTGCACTCCTCGGAGCAGGTTGCCATTAGTCATCGCTGTACCAGCGCGACGGACTGCCCAGTTAGCCCAAAGATTCTCAACTTCCGTCCGCTGTGCGGTAGTCAGGTCCTGGCGGGCATCGAGTCGGGAGAGAACTGGATAGAGCCCTGAGTCATCCAGCATGTTGTAGAGCAGCCAGGCGTGCTGAACCTCGAGACCGGCAGGCGCGGCAGAGCGGTGGACAAGGTAGAAGTTCTCAACCTTGTTCAAATATTCCACTGCGTGAGGGATGTCGCCTACCGAGACATACAGGCTAGCTATTCCCTGCACAAACTCAATGTCACCCTCCAACTGCCTACGCACGTCGAGGGGGATTTTCGCCATTTCCTCGAGCGCTTCATTATTGCGGTTGCTGGCCGTAAGTGAGAAAATCAGGCCCTTCCATGCGTCGGAAGCGAGGGAGTGAGGCGCGTTCGCCTGAATCGGTATGGGCTGGTCAGAAGCCTGTGCCTGTCCCATGCTGGCCTGGTGCATTTGACCCGATACCGTCGGAGAGTGCGCTGTGGCCGCTTCGTCATCCACCGGTACCAGGGTGATGATTCTTGGCCGCTGTGGGACCGGGTGCATGCTGCCGATGGTGTTGGTGTAGCCAAATGCATACCGCAACCGCAGGCCATTGCTGTCTAACTGGGTCGATTCGGAGTTGACGGTCTCCAACTGCGTGGCGCTCTGCTGGCGGAACATTTGCGGATTCGGTGTCTGGGCCGCGGGGATGACGTTGACTGCAGGATTTGAAGTTGGATCGTACGGCGACTCGTCTTCCGCAGAGGATGGGCCATTCGAGCGTGGAGTGGTTGCCGTTGACTGCTGGCTGGGCCGGGTAAGAACAACCGGAGCCGAGCCGCTATAGGGATCCGAACCATAGGCAGGCAAAGGTGGCAGTTTGGCTGTCTTTGCGAAGGGTTCGTAGTTGGGGTCAAGCAAATGCTGAAGGTCTGCCGCAGTTACAGCGCGGTGAGCCTTGGTGTTCTGCTCGGGATAGACGAGAGTGTGCGCCAGCCTGTCAACGGGAGAAGTGGTGGGCATGGCCGCCAATGAAGCTCGGTAATAGTCGGCTGCACGCTGATTGTCTCCGCGGGCCTGCTCATAGCGGGCTCCGAGGGAGAGGATAGCGGGGTCGTGAGGATAGCGATCAAGAGCTTGACGAAGCCATATCTCGGCCTGCGACTTGTCGTTAGCCGTGAGTGCGGCACCAATCGCTCCCTGGAAGTCGCCTGCGGTGGCGTCCTGCATGGGAACGGTCTTGAACAGCGCCAGGGACTCCTTGGCGCGTCCAACCCTTACATATCCGCCAGCAACGGCCTTGCGGACGTTGAGGTTATTGGGGAATGCCTGGTAGGCGGCGTCTAGAATATCCACGGCACGCTGCACATTGCCGTTATCCATGGCTACGCCAGCGCGACGGACGCTCCAACTGGCCCAGATATCCTGCACTGTTTCGCGCTGAGCAACTGTAAGATCAGTTCGGCCACCGATGCGCATCAGCGCTGGATAAAGGTTTCGGTCGTTCCCGGTGTTGTAAAGTAACCAGGCATTCTGGATATCGATGCTGGCTGGAGGCTGGATCTTCAGCTTGGAGTAATGCGCCTCCACCCGATTCATATATTCAGTCGCATGGCGGATGTCTCCGCTGGCAGCATAGAGGCTGGCTTCAGTCTGCACGAAGCCAATGTCAGTTTCGAGTTGCTTGCGCACCGCAGGCGGAATTAGCGCAATCTCCTGCAGTGCCTCGGTGTTGCGATTGGTTGAAAGGAGAGTCGAGATCAGTCCCTTCCAAGCATCCACGTTTTCTGGATTGTCGAGCAGTACCTGGTGATATATGGCGTACGCCTGAGCGGTATTGTTGCGCAGCATGTATATTGCCGCCAATTGCAAGCGAAGAGCCAGGCTCGGCTCGCCGCCGTTCGCCATCTGCGTCTTGGCAGATCGTTCGAGCAGCCCCTGTGCAACCTCATATTGGTTGGCCTGCTGATAGATTGCACCAAGCATGGAGAGGAACCCCGGGTCTGCCAGCGATGCTTCGTAGGACGGAGCTGGCATCTTCTCCACATCAGCGATGGCCTGCGTATCCTCTGCGAGCATATGGTGGGCGCTGACAAGCCCCATCCATGCTGAAGTGTTGTTGGGGTCGCTTACGAGTACCTGCGCATAGAGCGCGGCGGCCTGCTCGTAACGCTTGGCACCCATGAGGATACCCGCGTACTGGAGTTTGGTATCGGCCTTGAGGCTGGTTCCATTGTCTGGGAAGGGCAATGCCAGAGCCATCGCGAGCACTCTCTGCGCATCCGCATTCCGGTTCTGGGCTTGGTAGATGGTGGCAAGAGTACGGAGATATTCCGGGTCCTTGCCCAGAGCACCCTTAACATTCCCCGGAAAGCGCGCCGATGTGGCAATCGCCTTGGGGTTCTGGTTATCGCGTGCGTAAGCCAGAAACAGGCCCCGCCAGGCTTGAGAGTTGCCCGGCTGAACCTTGATCAACTGTTCATAGACCCCTGCGGCCGCTTTATATTGCTGTTCCTTGGTCAATAGCCCGGCCAGTCCCATGAGAGCTTCAGGGCTGCGGGGATTCATGACCAGAGCGGCGCGGTACTTGGTGGCTGCCAACTCGAATTGGTTGTCGTCAAATGCCTGAGATGCCTCGCCCATTGTGTACCAAAAGCGCGAGGTTGCCAGCGCTATCTCGACTGACCTGTCCTTGAACCCGTTCTGTTCGGCCTGCGTAAGGTAACTGATGGCGCCACCGAAGTTCTTCTCCTGCATGCGCAGGAAGCCCATGCCCGCTGCTGCCCTGCCGTTGCCTCGATCCTGTTCTAGCAACTCGTTAAATCGCTGCTGCGCATCTTCAAGATGGTGTGCGTTGAGAGCAGCGAATGCCGCGCGCTCGGCTGGCGTACGGGCAATGCCGGAGTTCATCTGCGCAAGCTTGGATTCAGCTTCTTTCAGGTGACCGGCTAGCTCCGAGTCTTGAGGATGCTCTTTCAAATACGTGCGCAACTCCGCGGCTGAGGCCGGATTGGCGGAGTCCCAAATCAGCGCCTGACGCAAGGCAGTCTGGGCATTGGGGTCTTTGGGATGCGCCTGAAGGATGCGAATACCCTCGGCGCGGGTTCTGGCTTCATAGGTCAGCATGATGCCCAACTCGACGCCAAAGCGCGGGTCCCCGGGGTTACGGTCTGCAAGAGCGCGTATGCCCGCTACCGCAGCAGCCTTGCCAGTGGCTGTGCCGTACAACGTCTGATAATACGCGAGGGCGATATCTCCATCCGGCGGATGATCTTCATACAACTGTCGATAAATGCGCATTGCATCATCGAGTTTGCCCTGCCGCGCTAGTTCGCCTGCCTGGCGAAGCTGATCGCTCTCCGCGCGCGTACTGCTGAGAGCCTGAATCCGGGCTATGTTGGGGTCATTGGGACTAACCTTGCGCAGGCGGTTAAGCGCATCGCTCGCCTTGTCGGCAGATCCGATGAGCTTGAAGTCCTTTGCCAGACCAGCGAGTGCTTCTACGTTATTGGGGTCTGAGAGAAGTATCTGCTGCCACAATTGGATGGCCATGTCAGGCCGCCCGCGAGAATCGAGTGCATGAGCCTTTTGTATGAGGATCACGCGCGTAGCATCGGCCCCGTTTCCGACAGGCTTCTTTTGGGCAAAACCCACCGGGAGTGCCAGCAACAGGCAGCCCGCTATGATCGAACTCTTACTCCAAGCGCCCCAGCCAACCCTCATCGGCGTTTCCATTCTACTTTCAATTCGCCCCCAGGCCCAAACCGGAATCTGCCATCCAAATAACCGGTAGAGAACAGGGCAAGATTCTGATCGTAATATGTTAAGTCCTTCCCATACAATCCCGAAGATGCATCCCTTTGGGCAGCCAAGCGAATTGTCTGCTGAGCGCTTGCCCTTGAGAGGCCAGGAAACGCCCTCAGATAAGGAAGCACGGCGGCTGAAAACCCTACAGGTCCATCTTGCGCCAAAGGTACCCCTTGGTCACTCACCTTTTCGGGGGGGGCATCATGATTGGCAAGGTATGCACTCATGGCAGGGATGGCATCAAGCAGGCCAGAACGGGTTCTGCCTGCCGAATCGTGCATGCCAGCCCATAGATAAACACGGATAGCGTCGTAGCTGCCGCCAGGTGCGTCAGCATCCTTGGTGCCAGTCCGCTGGTTGGCGGACGGATAAAAACCATCTCCGGGCACATAGTCCACCCAGTCCATGGCAAAACCATGGCGGGAACTCATTTGCAGGAAGCGCGGGATATTGAGGGCGATCTGCTGCCAGGGTCCTGCCGGATCCACGACTGCCAGCCTCTCAAAGAGGAAAAGCGGAACGTAGCTGGGATTCAACGTCCAGGTGCGCTCATGCTGGAACCCGGTTGGCCCCGGCAGGAGCATCGCTCCAAAGCTGGGTAGGCTAACGACTTCGGTCTTGGCGATCTGCGCCAGCATCTTTTGACCGATGTTTCCATAGACAGGGTATTTCCACAGACGGCCCGCTTCGATCAGGGTATAGGCCATCCACACATCGGCATCCGAAGCGGGATTGGCATCCAGAGCCTTCCATTCACCATCTTTGCTCTTCCCCCAATTCCATGCAGGCAGACGAGTCTGCAGGTCGCCATTGGCCATATTCGCCTGGGTCCAGGTAAGCACGCGGTCGAAGGTCGCACGATCATTGTCTGCTAAGGCAAAAAACATGGCGTATGCCTGGCCCTCGGATGTTGTATGCGCGTCTCCGTTGGGATCGAAAACGCGGCCCTGAGGGTCAATAAAGCGCGCGGAGTAGGCATTCCACAGCGGCCAGGAATTTTCTTTACAGCCACCTGTGGCGCAGAGCATTGAGACAATTACGACTAGCAATAGACGCTTCCCTAGCCGGGATGTACGAAGGCCCATAACCACTGTTCTCCAACATCAGGTTTCGTTCACTGGATGATTGACCAGGCAGGCGCGGCGCCGTTACCCAGCATCTTCTGAAATATGCAAAAGTCGCCGAGGATTACGTGGCGCTGCGTTGAAGAGCAGCTGACTGACGCAATCCTCCGCGACTCTGTGCACATTTGGTGGTTCTTTCCTAGTCTTCGATCATCTTCAAGCGAGCCCTTGCCCTGCTCCGGAGCCATTGCCTAGTCCAAATTGCGATCAGGAACGCCAGAATGATAATCACAACCGCAGCCAGCCACGGCACCTGCATAAACCACAGCGTCAACCGAGTCCACCACGGCAAGACCCCAACATGATAGACCTCCGAGCCAATCCGGAAGGACTGATACTGTGTTCCATGCAAAACCGAAACAGAGCCTGATATATCGCTGGACTGCTGGATATTCATGAAGGTATCCATGAAAGGCTCAAAGGTTGTTGCATCTTTCAAATGAATCGCAACGACAGTACGGTTGCCGCCGGGGTCAAACGGGGACTCAATGCCCTCAATGACCGCATCAGGCGTGCCCGCAGCAGTCAGGTCGCCAGACTCACTGTGCTCATTGGAGCGTAACTTCCACCAGGCGTGATGGAGAGGTGAGAAAAAGCCCTGCGTATCATGAATCTGGATCTGGCCGCTACGCAAGGCAACGGGGAGGTTATTGGACATTTTGTCAAACCCTGGTTGGTCGTCGCCCGTACCTATAACCAGGAAGTCAGTGTTTGCTCCATTCCGCAGAGCCTCAGGACCCGCCACGGTAACGCGCAGAACCGGGAACCCGGTCTGGCGACCAAAGTGTCCCATCAAGGTAACAAAGGCCTCAATCTCCTGCTCGGTGGGCGTGGGCGGCAGCACTACCGTGCTCTCGCTAAGGTCGGCAAGACGGGTGAACGGGAAACCTGCATTGGCAAAAGTCTCAAGATTAGGCAGCGGCGCATAGTGCGGATAACCACGCAAATCGAGGAAGGTGTCGCGCAGAATAGCTGCCTGCATGTTGATGGGCGTTGTATCCTGGCAACCGCCTTTCTTTAGCAACTGAAAGGTGAAGTCAAATGAAAGAGAGTTGGAAAACGGGCGCAGATTAACAACCGGCACGGGTACGTCGGTCTGCATTCTGCGAGAAACTTCCTGCCCCGGAATGAGCGGAACTGACCCCAGAAACGCATTGTTGATGCGCACCTGCATGCTCGAAATAGGCCCGATGGGCACCGAGTTGTAACGATAGGCCAACCTGAGCACGGCATTGGGCCGCTCGGAGTAGAAGATGTCTGGCGCGATTCTGAAATAGACGTTGAGCGGAGCCGATCCGTCGCCTTGCAACTGGTCAGCTGTCGCATAATCCCACAGGGCAATTGTCTGGTCAGTGCGCGCCCACCGTGGTGCGCCATCGGGCTGCTGCTTCCCGGGCAATTTGAGACTTGCAATCGTGGCCTGCCCTCCAGATAGCATGTCGCTGTGCAGGGCTACAGCCTGAGCCGCCACCAAGGCCTGTTCTGCATCGGCGCCGGCCACCACGAGTATCTTGCTGTACGGATCGTTAGGGTTAGTGCGCATGGCCACAGTGGGCGCACTTATTCCGGGCAGATTGAGGCCAGCGGGCAAATTTGCTGGATTATCCGAGATGACGATGGCATTCCCAGGCGGGATGGCCCCAATATGAACGGGGAAGCGCACTGGACGGCTCTCTGAAATGAGCCCGAAGTAGCTGGAAACTACGCCAGCGGCCTGGATTGCCTTATAAGATGGCGGGGCAGCGAAGACGATGGGAATGCTGAGCGGCTGAATAACTGCCGGATCAAGAAACGGCATGGGCAACTGCTTGAGATCGTCGGCCAGAGGCAGCAGATCGCCACGGATATCAAGGAACGTGTTGCGGTGGACGCGAGCCCAAAGCGTTGTGTTGGCCGGATCCTCGCAGACCATTGTGTAGTGGCCGATGAACTCGATGGTCAAAGTGTTGTTGTGAACCAGGAGCTCCGGCGGAATGGTGAATTCACCTTCTGCATCGCGACTATCCGAGCCGCCAACCGCGCCAGGCGTGGGCTGAACGGTGGCGAACAGCGTTCCGTTCATGATGAGCTTGAGATGGCTGAGCTGGGGCAGAAGGCTGGGCGAAAAAGCGTAGTAGATGTGAATCTTGGCAGAGCGAACTACATGGGTCTCAGGCAGCGTGAAGTAGATGTTGTGCATGCTGTCGATGCCATGCAGTTCAATCTGCGGCGAGCCTGCGTCGTTGAGGGAAAACGAATCGCGGTATTGCCCCGGAGGAACCGGAGGGTTCTTGTCCGTGGCTGGGGTGGTTGCTGGCCCTGCAAAGCCCTGCGGCTGCCCGATGACGCTCTGCGCGCCCCCCATAAGGAACGCGGCAAGAACAAAGATAACCGCCGAGCGGGCAATGGAGAGAGATGCCGCCTTTCTGGCTTTGTTATCTTTGTCGGTAAACAGGCTCTGGAAAGTCGATACCAGACCCCGCATGGAAATCTGGAAGATGCGACCCAGGCTGCGCATAACATTGTCGCTTTCGCGGGACTCGCCCCAGCCCAGCCAGGAGTCCGCTCGTGAATATAGCACCATGGTCAACACTTCCTGTTCGGCAATCGATAGATCCTCAAAACGCACCCGCATCACGGACCCTTCCGACGAAACCACGGTTGCGGGCAGATCGTTGGTTACGGCAGGCGTTGGAAATGCAAGACGCACCTCCGATTGCGGCATAGCATCCACTGATTCGCCAAACCGTATGCTGGTGCCGCCGCTGGACATGTCAATTGTTTCGCCGGCGATGAGCCGCCCGTCGGGCATTTTGGCCATTACCGGCGTGACAATACTAATGCGGACGGTGGTGCGCAGTTGCCTCATCTCACGCGCGACTGCCGTGCAAACGCCAAGAATCACAATGTTAAAGAAACACCATATGCAGTTCATCACCACGGTGCCCGGTCTGTCGCGATCCCATATCAGAAAGCGGGGGATGGCGATCAGCAGCCCGGCTAGGTTGAAGACCAGCATGATGAGGAATGGTTGCGCAATCCTAGTGTCAAAGAATGTTCGCTTGACCACGCCGCCCTTGGCAGTCACATTGAACTTGCCCAGCTTCGGGTTGATAAGCGCCATCATTGTGGGCAGCAGAATGTAGGGCGATAAGACTGTCTCGTAAATCTCGTTCCAGAAGGAGTGTCGGTGCTCGCCCTGAATTCTGGAGTTGGTAACGTTTGAGAGCGTAAGGTGAGGCAGAGCGTATGCAAGAATAGCCGCCCAATACCCGGGGACATTGGTGTGGTTGAGCAGCAGGTAGATCAGCGGAGCGGTTAGGAAGATAAGGCGCGGAACCGCGTAGAGAAAGTGGCACATGGCATTGAAGTAGCAGAGACGCTGTGCAAACTTGAGTCCGGGAGCGAAGAGCGGATTATCCGTGCGCAGGATTTGGATCATGCCACGCGCCCAGCGAATACGTTGCCCAACGTGGGCAGAGAGGCGCTCCGTGGCCAGTCCGGCCGCCTGGGGAATGTTGATGTAGGCCGTTCCCCAGCCGTTCATCTGCATTCTCAAAGATGTGTGCGCATCCTCGGTCACTGTTTCCACCGCGATGCCGCCAATTTCGTCGAGTGCGGTGCGGCGCAGAACTGCGCAGGAGCCGCAGAAGAACGACGCATTCCAAAAGTCGTTACCGTCCTGCACAATGCCGTAAAAAAGCTCGCCCTCATTGGGGATGACGCGGAACTGGCCCAGGTTGCGCTCAAACGGATCAGGCGAATAAAAGTGGTGTGGCGTCTGCAGCATGGCCAGCTTCGGGTCGCGTAGGAACCAGCCTACCGTCATCTGCAGAAAACTGCGGGTCGGAACGTGGTCGCAATCGAAGATCGCGACGTAGGGCGAGGTCATGGCCTTAAGTGCGGTGTTGATATTGCCGGCCTTGGCATGGTGGTTGTCTGATCGAATACGGTAGCCGATCCCGGCTTCGAAAGCGAACTGCTCGAATTCCTTGCGCCGTCCATCGTCAAGGATGTAAATGTGCATCCTGTCCGCAGGCCAGTCAATGTTGAGTGCGCCCAAAGCTGTATAGCGCACCACGTCAAGCGGCTCGTTATAGGTAGGAATGAGAACATCGACGTGGGGCCATTCGTCCGTGTTCTCCGGCAGCGCAACCGGTGCACGCCGCAGTGGCCAGATGGTTTGAAAGTAGCCGAGAAACAGAATGAAAAACGCGTAGGTCTCAGCTAAAACAAGGCTCATGATGAAAAACGCGTCAAGTGCGCCCCAGTGATTCGCCGGGTCCTGAAAGAAGCGAACTGTCTGCATAATGCGCCAGTAGCCATAGCGGAAGGTGCAGAACATCGACATCATCATCAGGGTGAGCGTAATCAGATAGGAGTCAGAACTGCGCGCCATGGCAAGAGCCATCAAAAGGCTCAGCAGGCCCAGCACCGCCTGTTGAGGCCAGGTCAGGGGCAGGACGGCCAGAAAATAAAAAACAGTTGCCGCCGCCAGCAGGAAGACTAGGCGGAGAAATTTTGTAAGTATGTTCTCCCCTGCCCCGATATCCTGCCATAGGCTAGTTACTGTCATCGTTCACTCCAACGTACACCGCGATAACCGCTGCTCGCGGGCGCGGAAAGGCTCTTCACCCAACCAGCAAGGCTTCCAAAGTCCTCGGCCACGGTTGAGTTGGGAGCGTAGTCCATCACTGTCATTCCCTCGGCCAGCGCTTCGCTCACTGCGGGAGCGCGGCGGAGGGCAAACGGCAGCAAGCGATCACCCAGCCGCTCGCGAAGCACCTCACGGACATCCAGATGCAGGGGCAGAGAGGGATCGAACTGGTTCAGTACATAAAATGGCAGAGACAACTTGCCAGCAATACTGGCGTTGTTCTGAAAAAAACTGTCAATCGAGCTTACGCTGACAACCGAGTTCATATCGGGAATCACTGGCACCAGCACGATGGGCGACATCCGCATCACTCGCCGCGTGGTTGCCCCAGAGGCGGTAGCCAAATCTACGATGATGCGACTTACGCCGCGGGAGTATTTGGAAATCTCAGTGGTAAGAGCTTCCTGGCCGGGGGTATCCGGTCCCAGAGACTCCGGGTCCAAAGTCACCATCTGTATTGGGGCGTCGCCGCTGGCTCCCGGGGGGCTGAAAGTCCTCAAGGTGCCGGGGCGCTGATCACGGGCGCCAAAGAAAAAAGGAAGCAATCCGTAAGCTGCGGTATCAACAAGTAGCACCCGCTCACCGCGTGCCGAAAGAGCACGGCCAAGGGTGGCTACCAAGCTGGTTTTGCCTACGCCGCCGGCCAGCGAGAACACGGCCATTACCGGGGCGCGCGCTGCAACGGGGGCGGGTGCCGCCTCCACAGGTGCGCTAGATCCATCAAATACGCCCTTGAGGGCGAACCAACGTGATGTAAGCCGATCCCGCGATCCCTGAAGGGTATCCACAGGGACGGGAGCCGCAGGGGCGACGGGTTGGCTGGGGACATCTGCGCGATCTGCCATCAACCATGCTGGACGGCCAAGGGCCTCTCTCGGCTCTGCAGGAGCCCATTGATTGCGCGCCTGAGCATAGCTCTCTTCGCGCACGGGCTGGTATTGCGGCTGCGGCGCGGCCGGCCGGTAGGGCTGAGGAACAGTAAAGGACGGGAAATCGGGCTTTGCCTGTTGGGGCTGATAGTACGGAGTCGTTGGCGGTACTGGATTTGAGGCTGGAAGCGCGGAGAAACGATCGAGCCGAGGCTGCTGCCACGCCGCCTGTTGCGCGGCCTGGGCCTGCTGCTGGGCGATCTGAGCCTGTTGGGCGGCCTGCTGCGCCGCCTGAGCCTGCAAAGCGGCCTGCTGCGCTACCTGAGCTTGCTGTGCGGCCTGCTGGGCGGCCTGAGCCTGTTGGGCAGCTTGCTGGGCTGCCTGAGCTTGCAATGCGGCCTGTTGCGCAGCCTGTTGGGCGGCAAACCGAGTGGACTGGTCGGCCAGACGCGCCTGCTCTTCAGCATGCACGGCATCTGCCACGCGCTGGGACTCTGCTGTCAGCAATGCTTGGGCCTCATGTTGCGAGCGCTCCTGCTCTTCTTCAATAGCCTGCTGTACACGCAAACGCGCCTTCTCTCGCGTCTGCGCCCTTGACGCTGAAAAATCCCTATATTTTGCGCCATGTAAGTTGGCCCAGGAGTAGAGTGTCGCCACATCTTCCGGCGTCTCATTCTGGTCAAGCAGCGCTTTGCGATCAGTCATTATTCACCTCTAAACCTTCCGCCGTTCCCCGATCTGCCACGCTGTCTATGCCGTCATTTGGCTACAGCGCTGCGGCAAGCATCGGCGGGTACACCTAAACGGAAGGTATCCTCATGCCGAATCGTAGTCGCAACGCTGTTGACAGAACAATAACACTTGCAAGGTTGTCTTGCTAACACTTTCTTGCCATTCCCACCCTCAAAACGCCTGATTCACATCCACTTGAGGTCCTGTAACCTCAATAAAGCACGTAGCTTGCCGCTGCTGACCCTTGCGGTAGGTAGATGGACCTTCCATTGGCTGCCGCCGCACACCCACCGAACCCGTGCTTTTCGTGTCCGTGACTGTGTGGCAAGCTGCTGAGAGGGAGGATCCTCCGCCTCGGGCCGAGCAACAAAATCGTCACTGTGGTAATTTGGATTGAGCGGCCTTTGACGAGCTCGTAGCTCAGTTGGTAGAGCAACGCCCTTTTAAGGCGTGGGTCCTGGGTTCGAGTCCCAGCGAGCTCACCACCCACCGGTCGCGGAATACTGTACAAATTGTGTCCCAGACACCGCCTTTTGGCGGTGCCGCTCCGATGCGCTGGAGAAATTGCGCCGGAAATTGGGAGCAAGATCCGAAGTAATGCTCTGATCCTATTACGCTTATGTCGCAAATAATGCTGCGCCCGGTTACAGGACCTTGTTTACACCAGAGCCAAATCAAGACTCTTCGCAGGCGGTTATGCGGGAGTCAGCCCTTCTAGGGGTGGCATTGTCGCCAGGAAGCGCCTTGCAAACTCCTGGCTGTATTCCTCAACCAGCTGCTGAACGAGTTCCGGCTTCCCTGATCTGACGATCAATCCGGCATGGTGGTGCTTCTTCATTCTGACCACAATCTCTGGGGCGTCGAAGCCTTCCGTATCCGGTTCCGCGGTCTGGGCAAGACAGAGAACGCTGCCCGCATAGCTCTCAAAGTACTCGGGGAGCACGTAGGGCTGACCTCGAAGTTGACCAACTTCCAGTCGTGCCCACTCCCGCCAGAGGTTAATGCCGCTGGAAACCTCGACCAGGTCGGCAATGAACGCCCCACCCACGCGTGCCGCAATCTCAAGGAAGTAATAACGCCCGTCAGCATGGGCGCGAATGTACTCCGCATGGGTTACGCCGCGCACCATTCCCAGGGATGGAGTAAGGACGCTGTTCAGAGCGGACAGTTCCCGCCAGTCGCGACTCCCTCGGTCCACGGTGCGGGTGGTAAATACACCGCCTTCGTGCATCACCTGCATCGGGGGCCGCCCGTACTGATGGACCACTGAGAACAGCACCTCGCACTCGCTGACGATCGAATCCACGTGGAAAATATCGCCGGGCACAAACTGCTCAAGCAAAAAGTGGCTCTGGCGGTCGCCAAGGTCGTCAAGGGCGCGCCATAGCTGCTCCGGCTCTTCAATTTTGCGAATTCCCAGCGCTGAGGCCTCGGAGCGGGGCTTGAGCAGCCAGGGCGCGGGCACCTGCTCCATATATTCGCGGAGTTCGTCATAGTTCAGCACCCGGCAGAACTCCGGGACCAGGAAGCCGGACTCGCGTGCGCTCACGCGCATGGCCAGCTTGTCACGGTAGAAGCCTGCGGTGGTCACTCCCATGCCGGGAATCCGCATGTGCTCGCGAATCTGCGCTGCCGTCTCTAGATCGAATTCGTCCAGGGCTACAACGCGATCAAATCGCCTGCCCCTGGCCATCCATGAAACCGTATTGATTATCTGTTCACGGCTGAGGCCGGGAGGCATGGTGACAATATCTTCAAGCGCCTCGCGGGGCCATGCGGCGTCGCGCAACTTTTCTTGCGTCAGCAGCGTGGCCTTGATACCCATCTCCGCGCATTGGCGCAGAAAGTCATGCCCCTTCTCATAACTGGCTATGCACAGAAATCGCTCAGGTAAGTCACTCATCGGTCCCCCGTTTGAATCCAGAACTATGAAGACAAGCGCAAGATCTCCGGTTTCAGCTCACGAAGAAGTGAAATGAGTTTGGCCCCTGCGTGAGGATAGTTCTACCATAGACGCTGCAACTTCAAGCTGAAGCAATTGCGAGGGACTGATTCAAAATGATTTTGGCAGATGCCATCGTCGAACTGCATGACCAGCGGGCAAGCCTCTGGCACCTGGATCAAACCGGCGTTTCGACTGTTGAAAACTCCCACCCTGCAAGCAAGTTGGTTACCGTGGATGACTGGCTATTCGCTGTTGCCCTGCAGCATAGTGCCAATTTTAGTCTGTGGCACATTGAGGACGAGGCGCGCGCTCCCGGTGCCACAGACACCAAACTGGCTGAAGTGAAGCGCCGCATTGACCGGACCAACCAGCGCCGTAACGACTTGGCAGAAGAACTGGACCGCCTGCTGCTGGGCTGGCTTGCTGGCAAGGATTTGCCCAATCCACAGGCCCCGCTCAACTCCGAGTCGCCGGGGCTGATGATCGACCGGCTCTCCATCCTCTCACTGAAGATCTACCACACGCGCGAAGAGGCTGGGAGGACGGATGCCCCGGCCGGCCATTCGGAGCGCAATCGCGACCGGCTTGCCACCTTGGAACTACAGCGCGCGGATCTGGCTGGATGCCTGGATGCGCTATGGCAGCAGACCCTTGCAGGGGCACGGCGATTCAAGCTCTATCGCCAGTTAAAGATGTACAACGACCCGTCTTTGAACCCTGCGATCTATCGCGAACTTTCCTCCGAACAACGCCGATAACTGCCTGTCCGGGGGGGGGCCCATTGACGTATTCCGGGGTAATGCGTATAAAGAGGGCCTGAGTAGCGTTCACCATGCAGACAGGTTTTCTGCCGGAAGCTATCCGAAAGAGATCTGTGGTTCAGGAAGACGCACTCCTGGCAAAAAACATGACGCAAGAGGCTCGATCCGCGGCACCCAGCCGCAAAAAAACTCCGCCCGTGGCTGCCAAGCCAGACGTCCACTCCACTACTGGTACAGGCTCGTCCTTCCAGCACTACCAGGCTGCGGTGGTTCTCCTGCAACAAGGCAAGTACGAAAAAGCGCTGGCCGCTTTTGAGAAACTCTTGCCCACTGCTGCGGCCGAGATCAGGGAACGCTGCCAAATGTATATCAGCACCTGTCAGCGGCAACTCGACAAGCCGGTCCTTGCCTTCGACACGCCTGAGGAGCACTACGACTACGCCGTCTCGCAGTTGAATACCGGCTATTACGAGGAAGCCCGCGGTCAGTTCAACAGCATTCTCTCCATGCATCCTGCGGCGGACTATGCGCTCTATGGCCTTGCAGTGCTGGATGCCATCACCGGCCAACCCCAGGATTGCCTGGCTAACCTGGCCCGGGCCATCGAAATGAATCCGCGTAACCGGCTGCAGGCTCGCGTGGATAATGACTTCCAAAGCATGGCTGACGATCCTCGCTTTACTGAGTTGCTGTATCCTGAGGTTCCGTAAGGTCCAACTTTGACGCCTGATTCGCTTGTCAACGGAGTAATGCTGCAGACACCCCCCACCGGCCTTGGCGACGCAGCCAGTACCCGTTCGCTGCGTGTTGTTGCCATAGGTGGTGGCACCGGATTGTCTACGCTTCTGCGTGGCCTCAGGCGTCACGTGGGTACTTCTGGTCAATCCAGCACTACACCGGCACAGATCGCCGACCTGGCCGCTGTTGTAACCGTGACAGACGACGGCGGTTCTTCCGGCAGACTGCGCAAGGGCTTCAACATGCTGCCTCCAGGCGATCTGCGCAACTGCATGGTCGCCCTCAGCGAGGAAGAGGCATTGCTAGCCAGGCTCTTCAACCATCGCTTCAAGGGTGGAGACGCCCTGCGGGGCCATAATTTTGGCAACCTGTTTGTAGCCGCGCTCACTGAGATTACCGGCGACTTTGCCCAGGCTATCCAACTCTCATCAAAGATTTTGGCCACGCGCGGTCGCATCTACCCAGCTACGACTGCCAACACTACGCTGGTCGCGAGAATGGACGATGGCTCCCTGGTACGCGGCGAAACCAACATTACCGCGAGCCACCTGCGAATTGTGGAACTGATGCTGGACCCGCCCAATCCGCCTTCCCTGCCAGAGACACTGGACGCAATTGAGAAGGCCGACCTCATCACCGTTGGTCCAGGATCGCTTTACACTTCGCTCATTACAAATCTGATGGTTGAGGGCATCCCTTCAGCGCTAGCTAACGCTCGCGCCATGAAAGTGTATGTCTGCAACCTCATGACGCAGGCCAACGAAAGCCTTGGACTGACGGCCGCAGAGCATATTGAGCGTATTTATGAGCACACGCACGCGCCGATTTTTGACTATGCGCTGGTAAACACGGCGCCCTTTTCGCAGGAGACGCGGGATCGCTATGCGGAGGAAGGCGCTTCGCCGATCATTGCGGATATTGAGCAGATCGAAGCGCTTGGTGTGCGATGCATTGCAGGCAACTTTGCCAGTGAAGAGGCTGTGGTACGCCACGCCTCGGACCGCGTAACGGATGCCCTGCTGGCGCTGGGAAATAGAGCTCCTTTTGTGCAAGGCTGATAGATTTCCCTTCCATCCCTCTCCCTAAGTCAAGTACAGTATGGGCGCGCGGGCGCAAGCCAGTGCGATCTCACTGTAAGGAGAAGACATGCGCAAGACCCATGTATGGATCGCGCTGAGCTGTTGTCTGGCTGTGGCGATCGTTTCTTTGGCACAATCCGTCAGAAAACCCGGCCTCTGGGAGATGACTTCGAACATGACTTGGCAGAAATCGCCCATGCCCCCAGGAATGGTGATGCCCCCGGGCGTCAGGAACCCGTTCGGCGGCGGCCCGCAGACCTCCCAGGTTTGCTTGACCCAGGCGTTGATTGACAAGTATGGCGCCCCAATGCCCCAAACAGGTAACGGCTGCCAACTCACCAACGTAGTGATGAAGTCAAGCAGCATGACTGCCAACATGGTCTGCACCGGAAAGACTGCCGGTTCTGGAACCGTGGAATCCGACTGGTCAAATCCCGGACAGGCAAAGGGCAAGGTACACTTTGCCGGAACCATGCAGATGGGACCAAACTCCATGCCGGTGGAATGGACAGTCGTCTCAACGTCTTCCTATAAGGGCCCCGATTGCGGCAGCGTGAAGCCGCCGCCCATGCCAAATTAGGGACTGCTCGCTGGACTCTAAAAGCCAATTACCTGCTGCCCCATCCTTTTCACGGAGTCATAACGAAAAGGATGGGGGTTTCGTGAGTATTGAGGAATCACTTTTCCAATTCCCTGCCTTCACCCTTCAACCGTCCGCTTTAGCTGCCCGCAGGCGGCAAAGATATCACGGCCGCGCGGGCGGCGGATGTAGGTGGGGATTCCTTCGGCGGCGAGGGTAGCCCGGAAAGTCTCAACAGCTTCTGGCTGGGGCATGGCGTACTCGATGCCGGGCCCGGGATTCCATGCGATCAGATTGACCTTGGCGGGCAAGCCGCTTCTGCGCACAAGGCGGCCAACCTCAATCGCATGCTTGGGTTGGTCGGTGACACCACCAAGCAGGACATACTCGAAGGTGATTCGCTCGCGAGTGCGCAGTTGGACTGTGCGAACCGCTTCCATGACTGCCTCGATCGGCCACTTACTGTTGATGGGCATCACTTCAGTGCGAATTTGGTTGTTGGGAGCGTTGAGGCTGATGGCCAGTTTGGGACGCAGTTCCGGCGGTTCCTGCGCAAACCGCTCGATCCCCGGCACGATGCCCGAGGTGGAGACGGTCATACGCTGCGGGCTGAGTCCTGCTTCTTGCACAAGCAGGCGAACAGCGGCCATGAAACTGTCGTAGTTAAGGAACGGTTCCCCCATGCCCATGAACACCAGGTTGACGCGGTTGCGGCCCACCTCTACACCCTGGCGCTCGAAGATGGAGATGACCTGCCCTGCAATCTCACCTGCGCTCAGGTTGCGCTGCAGACCGAGTTTGGCGGTGAGGCAAAACTGGCAGTTGACCGCGCAGCCCACCTGGCTGGAGACGCAGATCGTGGCGCGATTCCAGCGCTTGCCTGTCTCTTCTCTCTCGTCTGTCCCGGTGCTATCGTCGGTATCGCCGTCATCGCCCTCGGGCATCCATACGGATTCCACGGTTTGGGAGTCTTGGCTTTGACCTTGGACGAGGTAGCGCTCCGTGCCATCGGCGGACTGAAAGACCTGGGCAATCGCCGGGCGGCCAACCTCCCAGCCTTCCACCTCAAGCCGCTCGCGCAAGGATTTCGACAAAGTAGTAATTCCACTTAAGCATGTAACTCGTTGAACATATATAGCTTTCGAGATTTGACGACCGCGCCAGGCGGGCTCGCCAAATTGCGCCATCAGGGCTGCCAAAGCCTCGCGCCCGAGGCCGAAAAGCTGCTTCCGGCTGCCAGGGACGGCATCGAAGGGGGCTAGACAAACGAGTTGGCTTGAATTCTCGGGCACAGCTTGGCCAAGCATAGTGCATTTCATCGCCTGCATACAGCCCCGGTGGTAGGCACCTATCTGAAAACAGCCTCACCCACCTTCGCGATGCGTGTCCTTTTGCCCCAGTTGGCCTACAATCGAATTCGACCTAATGACGATATCCACTGAACGGAACCTCCGCCGCACCGTACTGCCGAATGGCTTGATTGTCCTAACCGAGCGCATGGATCACCTGCGTTCTGTAGCCATGGGCGTGTGGGTCAAGTCCGGCTCCCGTTGCGAGCCTGCTGAGACAAACGGCATTTCCCACTTTGTGGAACACATGCTCTTTAAGGGCACGCGCTCCCGCACTTCCCAGCAGATTGCACGCGAAATGGACTCGATCGGCGGCAACCTGGACGCATTTACTGGCAAGGAAACGATTTGCTTCAACGTCAAGTCGCTCTCTGACCATGTGCCGATTGCGCTGGACGTGCTCACCGACCTGGTTTTGAACCCGGTATTTGCGCCGCCCGACATTGAGCGCGAGCGCGGCGTGATTCTTGAAGAGATCAAGATCGATGAAGACAATCCGGACGTGCTGGTCCACGAGTTGTTTATCCAGAGTTTCTGGAAGGGCCACCCGCTGGGCTGGCCTATCCTTGGCACTACCGAAACCGTGGCCAAACTGAGCCAGCAGCAGCTTTTTGACTACCACGTCGATCGGTTTCATGGCGGCAACATCGTATTCTCAGCAGCCGGAAACCTTGACCACGACCGCTTTGCCGAAGCGGTGGCGGGCAAGTTCTCCGGTCTTGCCGGCGGCGCCACTCTGCATGAACTGCCGGCGCCGGAACCCGCTGCCCGCATCGTTATGCGCAATAAGAAATCTCTGGAGCAGGTGCAGATATGCCTCGGCCTCCCGGCACCACCGATAGCAGACAACACCCGCTTTGCGGTGGCCATTTTGAATACCGTGCTCGGCGGCGGCATGAGCTCCCGGCTCTTCCAGACCATTCGTGAAGAACGCGGCATGGCCTACTCCGTCTACTCCGACCTCAGCCCCTATCGTGACACCGGAACCCTCTGCGTCTACGCTGGCACATCCTCAGACAAGGCCCTGGAAGTTGTTGACCTGGTCCTTTTGGAGTTTCGCAAGCTCAAGCAGGAAGCACTCTCCTCCGAAGAGCTGACCCGCGCCAAAGACCAGCTCAAGGGCAACCTTCTGCTGGGTTTGGAGAGCTCGAACGCGCGCATGGCCAACCTCGCCCGCCAGGAGATGTACTTCCACGATTTCTTCTCGGTAGACGAGATCATCGCCGGAATTGACGCAGTGGACGCCGGCCAGGTGCAAGCCATGGCGCAACGACTCTTCGATCCCGAGCGCATCGCTGTAACGCTGCTGGGGCGCCTGGATGGTATCAAACTGACCAAAGCCAGGCTTGTGTGTTGAGCAGCAGCTTCCAACTTTTAACATCTGACTCTTGCCGCTCAGCGCAGGCAGCCCCCATGCTATGTCCAAGGGGCAGGGGCGAATACCTGAAGGCTGGCGACTATCTTTCGAGCGCCGCATTTCCCTTCCGCGTCCGTACGTTGTAGCATTTTCACGAATGGGCCGGGAGCCTCCGGCCTGCTCCACGAGGCACTGGAATCCCATGAATCGCATGTCTTCGCTTTTAACGGCCCGCCGTCGCTCGCAAAACTCTGCCTTGCCGAACGGCTTTACACTGATGGAATTGCTGATTGTCATCGCCATCATTCTCATTCTCATGCTCATGGCAATTCCGACCATTGGCAGCTTGAGGAAGAAGGCCAACGACACCTCGGCCATCAATTCCGTCCAGACCATCACCAAAGCAGAGATTCAGTATGAATCCAGTTACCCGGCCAATGGCTACGCCTGCACGCTGGCGGCCTTGGGCGGTGACCCGAGCGCTGGAGCCCCGTCGCCAACCGCGGCGCAGATTCTCCAGGGCGACCTCCCATCCGGTTACAAGTCCGGCTACATCTTCACGCTGGGCAATTGCACCAAGGTCACGATCAACGGCACAGACCGCATTACCGGCTACACCATCACGGCGGTACCGCAGACGGTGGGCAAAACGGGCGACCGCGGCTTCTGCAGCGATCAGTTCGGCACCATCAAGTACGACCCGGCTGGCGGCAGCAACTGCACACAGTCTCTTCAATGATAATGAGCGTTCTTTCTCGGCGCGGCGGCCATTTGCTTTTCGCCGCCGCGCTGTTTGCAAACGGCGTGTGCTCCCAAGGGCAATCGTCTGCCGCGCAGAACTCTGTCGAAGAGATGGCGCTGCGCGTGGACCGTCATTACAACCAACTGCACTCTCTCAAAGCGGGTTTTCAAGAGAGCTATGAGGGCCTTGGAATGCGGCGAACAGAAAGCGGCACCCTTCTGCTGCTAAAACCCGGCCGCATGAAGTGGGAGTACAGTTCCCCGCCCGGGAAAGTGTTTCTGCTGGACGGCAAATACGCATGGTTCTTTACACATGGCGCACCGCAGGTACAGCGTATTCCCGCCCGGGAGCTGGACGACCTGCGCTCGCCTTTGCGCTTTCTGCTCGGCCATACCCAACTGCAGAAGGAACTGCTCAACCTCTCCTTGGCCGCGGCCCCCAACGGCTGCTTTACTCTCAGCGGCCGACCCAAGGGCCCCGGAAACCAGCCTGATGGGCGGGTTCTTCGCCTCACGCTCACCGTGACCGCCGCGGGAACCATCATGGCCATTGAGGCCCAGGAAGCGGACGGCGCTCTGACCCGCTTCAGCTTCACAGGCGAGCAGGCCAATGTTGCCATTTCGCCAGAGACCTTCCGCTTTACGCCCCCGCAGGGCGTGCCTGTAGTGGACGCCCTGCCGCCGGTATAATTGCTCGGCTTGCGGAGTTAGGACGGCCATGACCTCGAAAGAACGTCTGCTTGCGGCCCTCACAGGCAAGGTGCCTGACCGATTGCCGGTTACTACTCATCATGTGATGCCCTACTTCCTTGAGAACTGCCTACACGGCATCTCGGATCGAGAGTTCTTTGATGCGTTCGGGCTGGACGCGATTACCTGGATCGTACCGCACCGCCCTGCGCCGGATTCGCGCGACTACCCCGACCCACTACAAGGCCCCTGTGGCTTTCTTGAGAGTCACCGGGTGGCCAACGACGAGTGGCGCATCTTTGCAGAAGACGCTGGCAAGGACGGCCGCAAGCTCACGCGCTACCGGTTTGTCACTCCGGCCGGTTCACTCGAAACACTTATCGAGGATGCCGGCTATACCAGTTGGGTTATCGAGCCGCTCATCAAGAACAAGCGCGATATCGACTTGATCGGCGCCTACGCGACCACGCCCCATTGCGACGTGGATGCACTCAATCAAACGGCAGCCGAGTTTGGCCAGCGCGGCCTGGTTCGTGGCCACATTTGCTGCTTTGATGTATTTGGTCAGCCCGGCTGCTGGCAGGATGCCGCATGCCTGGTCGGCACCGAGCGTTTGATTCTGAAAACCTGCGACGATCCCGAGTGGGTCCACGAACTGCTACAGATGCTGCAGCGCCGCAAGATGGGTTTCATTCACTCGCTGGCAGGCGCACAGTACGACCTGCTGGAACTGGGCGGCGGAGACGGCTCAGCCAGCGTAATTTCTCCGCGCTTGTTCGACCGCTTTGTTGCGCCTTACGACGCACCGCTGATTGAAGCCGCGCACCGCGCAGGGCAGCGCATCGTGTATCACCTGTGCGGAAAGATCATGCCCATGCTGGAGCGGACATTGGAGATGGGCGTGGATGCGATAGAGACTTTTACCCCCGCAGGCATGGGCGGTGATGCCCGCCTCGCCGAGGCGCATGCGTTCATCGACGGGCGGGCATGCATGATCGGCGGCTTCGATCAACTCCACTTCTTCACCGGTTGCGACGAGGCAACTACGCGCGCCGAGGTGCGCCGCTGTTTCAAGGAGGCGGGCGGAGGTGGGCGCTTTATTCTGAGCCCGTCTGACCACTTCTTCGACGCCAGGCCGGAGTTGCTGAAAGCCTTTGCTGGCGAAGCAACCCTTTGCACATATTGAACTGAAAGGACGGCGGAGCATTGAGCGGACGGAAGAGAATCGAGGCGGCGCTCAACGGTGAGTGGCCTGACCGAACTCCGGTAATGCTGCACAACTTTATGATGGCCGCGCGCGAAGCTGGCGTTACCATGCGGCAGTTCCGCGAAGACCCGCGAGTGATGGCGCGATGCTTTGGCGAAGCGGCAGAACGCTACGGGCTGGACGGCATCATGGTGGACGTGGACACGGTGACCTTGGCGGGGGCAGTGGGCGTTCCCATAGACCTCCCCGAGGACAATCCGGCCCGCTCGCATGGCTCGTGCCTGCCCGCGCTTGAAGCCGTGCGCGACCTCCAGCCCGTTGACATCTCTAGCTACCATAGAATCCAGGTGTGGACCGAAGCGGTTGCCATCCTCGTACGCGAGTATGGAGACGAGATCTACATTCGCGGCAACTGCGATCAATCGCCCTTTACGCTGGCCGGCGAAATGCGCGGACTTGACCTGTGGTTGATGGACGTGGCCGGACGCGAGAGCGATGAACTGGTGCACATGTTGCTGGATTACTGCACCGGTGTTACCTGCCAGTTTTTAAAGCTGATGGCGAAGACCGGCGCACACATGCTCTCAAACGGCGACAGCCCCGCTGGCCCTGACATGCTTTCGCCGCGCCTCTACGGTGCCTACGCATTGCCCTACGAACAACGTGTAGCGGCATGCAGCCACCAACTGGGCTTGCCCTACCTGCTGCACATCTGCGGCAAGACTGACCGGATTCTTGAGCAGATGACAGAGATCGGGGCGGATGCTTTGGAGATCGATTTCAAAACAGATATCCAGTTGGCGCATGATGTATTGAAAGACCGGATCACTTTCGTCGGCAACATCGATCCCAGCGAGGTGCTGGCACGGGGAACGCCTGCAATGGTGAAGCAGAAGACCGAAGAGTTGCTGGAAGTGTTTGCGGACACTCCGCGCTTCATCTTGAATGCTGGCTGCGCGCTCCCCGCCGACACGCCCGCCGAGAACATTCGCGCCATGTGCGGATGTTTGCGGAGTCGCTGTTGAACTTGTTGATGTGTGTTTTTCTGAATTGAACCCCATGTGGAGGAGCAGGTATGGCGCGCATCGCGATCGTTGGTGTAGGAGCAATTGGAGGGGCGCTGGCCGGCCTTCTGCAGACAACCGAACAGCATGAGCTCAGTCTCTGCACGCGTCGGCCTTTGGAGGCGTTGACCGTGAACACGCTGCAAGGCCCATTGCAGGTAAACGCGCGCAATCTTACTGATCCTGCGCAGGCGGAGCCGGTGGATTGGGTAATTGTTGCCACAAAGACTTACGACGCGGAGGGGGCAGCAAAATGGTTCCCTGCTTTGTGCGCTGACGGCGCAATAGTGGCGGTGGTGCAGAATGGCGTTGAGCATCGCGAGCGGTTTGCACCCTGGGTGAGCGAAGATCGGCTGCTGCCAGTGGTGATTGACTGCCCTACCGAGCGGCCGGCCGACGGTACCGTGCTGGTGCGCGGGGCCACGCTGATGAAGGTGGAGGACGCACAGCTGGGGCAAGAGTTTGCGGCGCTGTTTGCGGGGAGCACGGCAAAGATGATGCTGGTAGACGACTTTACGACCGCGGCCTGGTGGAAACTCTGCATCAACTCGGTAGGCGCACTGTGCGCGGTTACGCTGCAGCCGGATCGCGTCCTGTGGAGCGACGCGATGGACCGCGTGGCACGGGAGATGGTAGAGGAATGTGTGGCTGTGGGACGCGCGGAAGGAGCGCAACTCGACGACACAATGCCCGCGCAGGTGATGGCCTCGTACCGGACGCACCCTGCGGACTCGGTCAACTCCCTCTTGGCGGACCGCCTGGCCGGGCGGCCGATGGAGATCGACGCGCGCAACGGCGCCATCGTCCGTAAGGGTGAAAAGCACGGCATCGCTACGCCGATGAATCGCATGGCGGTGGCGTTACTACAGGCGGTGTGAGGGGCGCTGGGTATGGATATGCTGGCGAATGTAATCGCCCAGAAGTTTGTTCGCGCCATCAACCGGCAGGACACAGAAGCGCTGGCCGAGTTGATGACACCGGACCACCGTTTCATCGATTCACTTGGCAACGCCGTCAAGGGCCGGGACAAAATGCGCGCGGGTTGGGCCGCATACTTCCGCATCGTTCCCGACTACACCATAGACATTGAAGATGCGTTCTGCGATGAACCTGTCGTTGCGATGATGGGCTCTGCGCAGGGAACCTACGCACCCCAGGGAGAACTCAAGTCGGAGAATCAGTGGGTAACGCCGGCAGCCTTTCGGGCGCTAATCGCAGAAGGCAAGGTAGCGGAGTGGCGGGTATACGCCGACAATGAGCCAATGCGGCAGCTCATGGCGAAGAGCGGCTGAGGCTTCGCTCAATTTTTCTTCGCCCGTTTACGTGCGCAGACGGGGTTTGCTAATCTTCTCGGCAGCTGTGCGTCTACCGTATGGGGTGTGCGATGCGGCATATGATTTTTGCCCTTTTGCTTTGCGCTGGGACGACGGCAATCTGCCAGTCAGGTACACCGGCTCCCGTAAACCCATACAAATCCATGCAAGACCCGCCAGCTTTCCATTGGCAGGGAAGGGATTTCAGTACGCTTCCTCCATCTTGGGATATGAAAAACCCAGCGCTGAAGCGTTATTTAGTTGTACCCAGGGCATTGCCGGCGCGTCCACGGAATCATGCTCAGATTGACCCGCTGATGATCATTCATCCGCAGCAGTCCCGGCTCGGAGTTCAGCCGCCGGGTACCCCAATCCTGCAGAATGACTATCCCGGCCTTGAACTGCTGCCCATTGAGCTGTCCAGCGTGCGGCTGGAAGAGATGCCAATCACCTGGCCCAACCTCAAGTTGCAGGCCATTCCTATCGTCTGGCCCAAGGCCAAACTGATTCCTATCGACACCAAGGAAACTGCTGAACCGAAGCACCCATAGTGATTTGTATCGAACGGATGGCAGTTTTATTGCGTTGAGGGGTATGGGCTTCAATCAATGGAAGCGAGCTTGGGACATCATTCGCCAAGGGCGCGCTCACATTCCGGACGTAAACAGCCTATTCGGACATTATGGATCCCGAGGTCCAACAATCGAGACCTAGGCATCCGCCTTCGTCTTGTCCGGCCTCGTCGGCCTGCATAAGCCCTCCCCAAAGCCTGAACGCCCCACCCACGCGTTGATTCCAATTGCCTTCTCCAGGCATCTTGCAAAATCCGGCCACATTGGTTATTTTACTAACCAGTTAGTCAAATATGCCAGCCAGCCAGCCAGCCAATCCGTACACAAAGCGAGCGCGCCGACCATACGCGCGCCCGGATTCTTGATGCCGCCATCCACGAATTCAGCGTCAATGGGCTGGCCGGGGCACGCACCGAACAGATCGCCGAGGCCGCTGGAGTCAACAAAGCACTGCTCTACTACTACTTCAAAGGCAAGGAGGCTCTCTATACGGCCGCCCTGGAGTCGGTAGCCGAGGGGGTGCGAGCTTCAAGCATGGCGGTGCTGGAGACAGATGCCACGGCAGGCGAGCGCTTTCTCAAGTCCGCGCTCGACCACTTTGACCGCATCTATACCAACCGGGGATTCCAGAGCATGATGCAGCAGGAGATGGTGCGGCTGCATCGGGGCGAGCCCAACGCCCTGACGCCGCTGGTGGAGAAAGTCTTCAGGCCGATGATGGCCCGCATGCAGCAGGTGCTCGAGGAGGGCGTTGCCCGTGGCGAGTTGATCGCTGTGGAGCCTTCGCAAATCCGCTATGCCGCGCTGGGTGCCAATATTTTTTATTTTCTCTCCGCCCCGTTGATGCGCCTCCCCCTTGGCGCCGACCTGTTGGATCGAGAGGCACTGAAGTTCCGGCGTAAAGCAACCATCGAATTTTTGGGGCAGTCTCTATTTCTCGACCGGGAACAGGGAGCCCGTGTTGCCGCGCGGGTACTGGCGGCGACACCAATGCCCGAACACACCGAATCCAAGCTCAAAGCCGCGCCGGAAGGCCGCGCAATCAAGATTGAAGAAGTGAGGCACTTGTGAACGCACGCAATCGAGTATTTCTGATCCTGGCTTTGCTCACCATAGGATCGCTGATCTGGTACCTGGTTACTGTTAGGCCTACCGGCGACATGCAGTTGATCGGCACCGTCGATGCCAACGAAGTACAGGTAAGCGCCAGGATTCCAGGACGCATTCGAACACTCACTGTCACGGAAGGGCAGGAAGTGAAAGCGGGCCAGTTGATCGCAGTGATTGAGAGCGATGATCTGGACGCGGCGCTGCGCGCGGCAGACGCCAACACGGCCAGCCAAAAAGGCAGACTCAGCGAGACGGTAGCGACCGAGCGCCAGACGCGAGGCGAAACCAGCAGCGCAACCGTGAGTGCTGAAGCGCAGGTTCATGTGGCAGAGGCTTCACTGGCCCAAACCAAGGCCCAGCTTGAGCATCAGCAGGCCGACTCCAGCCGCATTGTGGCACTCGCCCAGCAGGGCATTATGAGCGCCCAGGCGCGGGATGACGCATCCACAAGCCTGCAGGCCGCGCAGGCGGCCGTGGAAGCGGCACGCAACACGCTCTCCGCAGCCCAGGCCAATCTGCGCCAGGCGCGTGCACATGAGATGCTCGCTACCGTTTCGGCCCGCACAGTGGACTCGACCCGCAACGCGGTGGCCAATGCCAGCGCTCTGGCCGATCAAGCCAGGGTTGAAAAGGGATATTCAGAGGTGCTGGCCCCCATCAGCGGTCGGATAAATGTGTGGGCTACGCGGCAGGGCGAGGTGGTTGCTGCCGGTGCTCCCATTGTCACCATCATGGACCTGACTCAGACCTGGGTCTATGCGCCACTGCCCGAGACGCAGGCCGATACCGTAAAGCTTGGCGACAGTCTGCGTATTGTCATGCCCAGCGGCGCCACCATTTACGGCAAGGTGATCAACAAGGCTGCTGAGGCCGACTTTGCCACGCAGCGCGATGTGAGCGCCCGCAAGCGGGACATCAAGACCATCCAGTTGAAGCTGCTCATTGACAACCCCGGTGAACAGTTTGTTCCCGGCATGACTGCGGAGATCTACATACCCAAGAGCAAGCTGGTGAAGCAGTGAGCGCAAAGGCAATCAACAGCAACCCGGAGCAGAAAACCGCCGCTATTTCTGTAGAGAACGTGGTCAAGCGCTACGGCGACTTTGAGGCCGTGAAGGGCGTGAGTTTTACGGTAGCCGAAGGGGAGATATTTGGTCTGTTGGGACCAAATGGCGCAGGCAAAAGCACACTAATCCGCATGATGACGACGCTGATCCCCATCACTGGCGGCAGGGCGCTCGTTGGCGGACATGATGTAGCCAAGGATCCCGATGCGGTCAGACGCCTCATTGGAGTGATTCCCCAGGCGTTGACCAGCGACGCGGACCTCACGGTGGAAGAAAACCTGAGCATCTACGCCAAGCTCTACAGCGTTCCCAAGACAGAGCGTACAAAGAATATTGCGGATGTACTTGAAGCTGTCGACCTGACCAAATGGCGCGGCGCGCAGACTAAGACTCTCTCCGGCGGCATGCGGCGCAGGCTTGAGATTGCCCGCGGTCTGGTGCACAATCCGCAGATCTTCTTCCTTGACGAGCCCACTACTGGCCTGGACCCGGTATCGCGCATCGCCGTGTGGGAGATGCTGGACAACCTGCGTAAAACCCGCAAGCTCACAATGCTGCTGACCACGCACTACATGGAAGAGGCAGACAAGCTTTGCGACCGCATAGCTATTGTGGACCACGGCAAGCTAATGGCGCTGGGCACACCGATTCAACTGAAGCACAGCGTACCGGGAGCAAACGTGGTGGAAGTGCATTTTGACCGCGAGACAAATGAGTGGCAGCAGCGCCTGGAAAGGCTTGAAGGCGTAACCAGTGTGCAGGCCGAGAGTGCGGGTTTCTATCGCGTCCTCACTTCTTCCGGTTCCAGAACCACAATGCAACTGGTGGAACTGGCTGCTTCGCTCGGCGAGACTCTTACCTCGCTCAGCGTACAGAACACCACCCTGGACGATGTATTTGTCCACTACACTGGCCGGCAACTGCGCGATGAGCAGGTAAAACCAGCCGCCTTCACTTTGCCGCCACGGCCTGGAGCGCAGCCATGAACAGAATGTCCGCAATTGTCGAACGCGAAATGCGCAAATTCTTCCGCTCGCCCATGCTGATGATCATGTCGCTCATGATGCCGATACTGCAATTGATCATCATGGGCAACGCCTTCGGAGGAAAGATCGTCGGCGCCCGTGTGGCGGTGGTTGACTACGATCATGGCCCCGAGGCAGTGAAGATTCGCGAGGGCTTTGATTCCATCGCTGTAAACATCAAGACCTTTACCACCGTGAACTATAGTGATGAAAAGCTGGCTCGGGAAGACGTGCGCACGGGCAAAGTGGATGCGGCTGTAGTCATCCCGATGCAGTATTCGCGCCGCGTCTACGCGCACGATGCGCCCCGCATTGGTCTTGTGGTGGACAACACTGATCAGTTCACTTCAGGCAGCCTTGAGGGTGAGATGCAAGCGCTGGTTGCCGCACTCAGCAACCCGGCTATCCAGCCCCGCGTTGCCACCGGCATCGCGCTGCATATCGTTGAGCTTTACCCCTACGTGGGCTACATGAAGTTTCTGCTCCCAGCCTGCATCGCGCTGGCCATGTATATCTCCGTCATGATTGGCGGCGGCATGCTGTACATCGATGACAAGGCGCGCGGCGTTCACGAGGGCTATCTGGTCACCCCCATAACCAGCCTCGAACTGGTGATGGGCCTGAACATTGCCGGATCCATCAAGGCCGTGCTCAGTGGTATCTGCCTTACCGTTATCGGCTCGCTGATGGCAGGATTGGGCATCATCTTTCATCCTGAAGCGATGATTGAAATTCTCTGCCTCATTTTGGTAACAGCGCTCGCCTTCAACGGCATGATGTTCCTGCTCATGGTCCGCGTAGACGACCCATTGGTTCCGCGCGCCATGTTTGGCGTTCTCAATCTGCTGCTGTTTTATCCCTCGGGTGCCATGTACCCTATCTCGGCTTTCCCGGCCTGGCTGCGGGCACTCTCAGTTGTTGACCCATTCACCTATGCCATTCACGGATTCAAAGCGATCATATTGAAGGACGGTGGCTTCGCGGCTATCCAATTCGATCTACTGTTTCTGTTTGTGTTTGGAATGGGCACCTTGCTGATCGCCACGCCGCTCTTCAAGAGGACGCTGTAGCAACAGTTGGAACGTACGCTTCAAACAGCAACATGGCGAGTCAGGCAAAGTAACTGATGCTGCGCCTGCCTCCAAAGACAGGTACCTGATCGGCTGACTCCGCTGTAGCTGATTCTTCTGATTCGTCAGGCTCATCATCTTGCCCTCCGGGAGCTTTTTTGCCGCTGCCGGAGTAGCTGTCGTCGCCCGATCTTGCCGGGTTTTCGATGTCGAAGATTGCCGAGAGCCCTGGCTCCGCCGGCGGAGCCTTTACAACCGGCATTGCTCGGATTCCGATGACTGGGCTGATCTCCATATTCGCTCCTGCCATAGCCCTGCTGAAAACCCGGGTTGCAACTTCCCCGCTGCCCTTATCGGCAATGGAATGGCATACTTTAATGTTTCGCAGCCGATTTGTGTTCTATTTCAAGACACACAGAAGAAAACTGGACAACCGGACGAGAGCCAATGGTGGTGCGGAGGGTGACCGGCCGAACTTGCTACACTGGGGCCATGCTGGATGAAATGGAATTTCGCCGTAACGCTGATGATGCCCTGGATGCGCTCAAGCAGCACCTGTACAAGCGCGAGGAAGAATACGAGGCCGGCTTCGAAGTGGAGGAGCAGGGCGGCGTGCTGAATGTTGTGTTCGAAGTGCCAGCGGGCAAGTTTGTCATTACGCCCAATGCGCCCATTCGCCAGATTTGGATTTCGGCGCTTTCTACCAGTTTCAAGCTGGATTGGGACGAAAAGGCAGCGGCGTTTCTACTGTCGAGCACCGGTGAGGCTCTCACCCCGCTCGTTGACCGCTTGATCGCGGAACATCTCACCAGCTAGCAAGATATTCTTGAGCGACAAAGAAAAACGGGGAGGGGCCGCCGTACTGGCTGGTCCCTCCCCGTTTACTTTTGCTTCATTGGGTCTACTGGAGTGCGTAGATCGACTTCAGTACCTTTTCCGCAACGCTCTTGGGGAGCGGCGCGTAAGAAAGAGCGGTAACTTCATTCTCTCCGTAGTTGACGATCCAGCTCAGCATGTCCTTGAGCACCTTGCCCTTGGTGGCATCGGCAGGATGCAGCGGGACAAGCAGCCATGTGAAGCTGGCGATGGGGTAGGAGTTGGCGCCTGGCGCGTTGGTGATAGACACGCGATAGTCCGCTGGCATCTGCTTCACGCTGGCCGCAGCGTCGGTCACGCCCTCGATGGAGGCCTTGACCCAGTTGCCGGCGGGATTCTTTACCGCGCCGTAGCTGATCTTGTTCTGCAGCGCATAGATCAACTCGACGTAGCCAATCGAGCCAGGAAGCTGGCGTACCAGGCCTGCAACGCCTTCGTTGCCCTTGCCGCCTACGCCAACTGGCCAACTGGGCGCTGTGCCCTTGCCGGGACCACCTGCCCACTCCTTGCTGACCTTGCTGAGGAAGTCAGTGAAAATGTAGCTGGTGCCGCTGCCGTCAGAACGGTGAACCACAATGACCTTCTGGTCAGGGATCTTGACGCCCGGGTTGTCCTTGGCGATGCGGGGGTCAGCCCAGGTGACGATCTTGCCCAGGTAGATGTCTGCAATTACATCGGGGCTGAGGTTGAGATTGCCTACGCCGGGAACATTGAACACCGGAACCACTGCGCCCAGAACGGTGGGAATGTGGATGAGCTTGATCTTCGAAGCAGCCAACTGCTCGTCGGTCATGGGACCGTCAGAGGCGCCAAAATCTACCAAACCTGAAGTTACCTGCCGGATACCGCCACCTGAGCCGATCGACTGATAGTTGATTTCGACACCGGGATGAGCTGCGCTGTATTCGCTGAACCATTTTGAATAAATTGGGTAGGGGAAAGTAGCACCCGCCCCGGTCAACTTCTGGGCCTGAGCGGTGCTCATGGCCAATATCAACATAACAACGGCAACTAACGACTTTTTCACAGTACGCTCCCTCGCAGTTTCTACTGCCGAGTTCCATTGTCTACAGGGAATGTTACGGGCATTTGAATTAACGATGGATTTCCTGAGTATATGTCGATTATCTGTTCAGATTTAACCTGGTCAATCTCGGCATTCTCGGGCTAGGCACATTCAACGGCACCATAAAGCCTGCGACGATTGACAGTTGCGTATACCTTGGTAAAGCGGTAAACTTCCTGAGTTCCTATGATAGGCAGTCAAACCCTGCCCATTTTCTTTCATGAAAGAGAACCGATGCCCTCCTATTCACGATCCGTATCGAGACGTTCTGTCCTGGCCGCGCTGGCGGGTTCCGCCAGTTATGCGTGTGCCCAGAGTTTTCTGCCCGGACTGCCACACACCGGCCTCAGGGGAAACAATGACCCCAAGCGAACCGAATGCGGCATTGGCGCCCTGATGCCATGGGCCGATGGCCTCTACGCCATGACGTACAACTCCGCCGGGATTGGCGGCAAGTTGGCGGGCGCAAGCAGCGGCAGCGGACTGGGCCTCTATCGCATTGACGAAACGCTGAAGCCAATTCTGCTGGACGAGATAAACGGCGTGCATGCGAATCGCTTCATTCACCACCATTCCAACCAATGCATCATTGGACCTTACATCATCGATGCCGGCGGAAAGTGGAGGCGGATCGAGGGTTTGCTGGGCCACCGGTTGACAGCGACCATGCCGCACCTGACTGACCCGGAAAATCGCGTCTACTTCCAGACGATGGAAGGCTTGTTTTTTGAAATGGACGTTGCCGATTTGAAGCCACGGCTGCTATTCAACATCACCGCCGACATGAATATCAAAGCGCAGGCCCATTTCAAGGGTGGCTACACGGCACAGAACCGAGTGGTTGTGGCCAATAACGGCTTCTTTGAGTACGGGCAGAGGGATGCGGGGCTGTTTGAGTGGGACGGCGGTAAGAACTGGCGGCGAATCTCAGACAAGCCGCACATGGACGTGGCGGCGCGGCAGAACATGGGCAACGTAATGTTCACTACCGGCTGGGACGAGAGGTCGGTTCTGTTTTCTGCGCTGGTAGATGGCGTTTGGCAGAACTACCGGCTGCCCAAGGCGTCGCACTCCTTCGAGCAGGCGTGGCAGACGGAGTGGATGCGCATCCGCGAAATTGAGACAGAGCACTACATGATGGACATTCAGGGCATGTTCTACGAGTTGCAGCCGATTGCGTTTGAAGGCCGCATCTGGGGCGTGAAGCCGGTTTGCCAGCACCTCCGTACCATTCCCGATTACTGCAGCTTCCGCGGGTTGCTGGCGCTTGCCGGCAATGAGACCACACCCAATGAAGACAACAACGCCGTGGTGGGCCAGCCGCAGAGTGGCATCTGGTATGGCAAGTCAGACGACCTCTGGAGTTGGGGACAGCCGCAGGGTTGGGGCGGCCCATGGCGCAACGACGTTGTGGTGGCTGGCGCGCCTTCCGATCCATTCCTCTTCACGGACTTCCGCCGCAAGATGCTGCACCTGGTATCGGAGAAGAGCGCAGAGGTCGAAATCCAAATCGATTTTCTAGGCAACGGAACCTGGGTCAAATACGAAACCGTGAAGTTGGGTGCTGGCGAATATCATCCTGTAATCTTCCCCGACGCCTTCAGCGCGCAGTGGGTTCGCTTGGTGCCGAGTGTCAGTTGCAAGATGACGGCGGAGTTCATGTTTACTTAACGCTCTTCATAGCAGAGCGCCGAATAACAAAAACGAGCGCCCATCAGACTCGATGGACGCTCGTTGGCTCTTCGAAATGATGCTGGATTAGGGCTCGATCCGATTCCGCCACTTTGCGGCCAGAGCCTTGTCTGCAAGTGCTTTGATGTAGACTCCGCCAACAACCGAGCGGGCCTGGAACGCCTGCTGATGGCCGTCCTTGGTGTCATACCAGTCGGTCAGTGGTACGCGGGTGGGGCCTTCGTTGATCCAGCGGCTAATCGGTGCCATGAGCGTGTTGAAGTCGGCGGGGCTGTCGGCAAGGGTCGCGGTCCATATCTCCCAGTCGAGCTTGGTGTAGTCCTTGCGATTGTCCAGCGGCAGGCCGTACTGGTTGAGGTGCTGCAGGTAGAAGGCGGTCTCAGTTTGGCGGATCTTGTCCGGGAAGATGTTGAAGCCGAGAATCTGGTCCCAAACCAGGTTGTACTTCTGGCTCCAGCTTCCGGGCTTGTCGAAAGCCAGTTTGTAGTGGTCGCCATCAATACCCATGACCTGCCACTTGGCGGCCATCTCCGCGGATAGCTTTGAATATTCGTCGGCAACTTCCGGCTTCCCTACGCCACGGGCCATTTGTGCATACGCCGCCAGCCCTTCAATCGCCTTGATGGAGAGGTTGGAGTTGTGAGCGAGATGCCCGGCGAAGTCGTCGGTTGAAAGCTGGTTGGCCGGATCGAGTCCCTTGTCGCGAAGATACTCAGCCCACTTGGTAAACTGCGGCCAGTACTTGCGGGAGAACTCCCAGTTCCCTTCCTCCTGGCCCATGGCGGCCACCATGATAAGCAAATTGCCGCTTTCTTCCACGGGCATCTGGTTCTCTTCCGTAGCTTCTCCGCCGCCATAGACCTGACCATTGGCCAGCGGATAGGTGCCAAGGTCGTGAGGCGCAAAAGACCACTTCCAGCGCGGCAAAGCAGCATACTCCAGAACTGGCTTCAACTGCGCCTCAATGAGCGCGGGATTGAAGAAGAGAAAAAAGGGCGCTGATGGATAAAGCACATCAACCGTCGAGATGCAGCCGTTCGAAAAATTTTCCTTCGGGAAGAGCATCGGAGTGCCGTCAAAATCCGCAGCGAAACCATGTGCGGCAAAGGTCTGCCGGAAGGCAAGAATGCCCAACTGGGCATAGGCCTTGCCCCCAGCTTTCTCAAGATCCGCTGTGAGTTCGCTATCGAATTTTTGGCCACGGGCCTCCAGAATCGGATACTCGTCTTCTGCAGTGGACAGCATCTGCCCAACGGTCACATTGTTACGCTGCCAGTACGGGCGCAGTTTGCGGCCCAAATACTCGATTGCGTAGTCCTCGGTGTAGGCGAGGAGTACGTGGCGGTTAACTGGTGTTGCGGAGAGCTTGCCCATGGGCAGTTCAACAGCTAAATGCGCGGCGTGCTCGCGGGGCATGCGCGGCATGTCCAAGTCATCATTTACGGGCAACTTGCCGGTAGCGGCAAAACTGCGCAGTGCGTCGTGCGAAAGCGAAACCTCAGCCCCTGCCTTGTCCGGAACGGCCAAACGGAAATAACCCCAGTCAATGCGGAGATCGTCCCCTGGCCGATTGAGAACGCGCTGATCCCGCGAGCCCACATTGAGCACGGTAAGGCCCTGCGCGTGGGTACTGCCCCAGGTAACAGCCTCATCTGGCAGATTGACTGCGAGTATCGGATCCACGTCGACCAGTACAGAAAGAGTGTGATCTCCTTGCCCGGTCGCGCTGAAAGTTACATAGGTGACGGGCCGGGAGAGCACGTCAAAATTCTTGGGGAACGATGGAGTAAAAAAGTTCACAGCCAGGGTTACCTGATCGGCTTTGAACGTATAGACGGAGTGGGTGGGAGTCACTTGAAGCGAGACCTGCTCCATGGCGGGCACATCGCGCGGAGTTGCGCCCATAAAACGGTAGCTCTTGCCGTCAATGCGCGCCAGCCCGGCGATAGGCTGACGGCTCCCGGTCCAATGCTTCGTGTCTTGGTCAGTGAGTTTGTCCGCGGTGGACCAGACGCTGAAGTAAGGGTTGTAGACAATGAGCGGGACCGCGGGCGGACGCTGCTGTGCAACCGCAAGCAAAGCGGCAAGCAAAACAGGAACAGCTACAAGGCAATTGCGAAGGCTACAGAAGAAAATTCTCTTTGAAGTTATTTCAGTTCTCATGCGTATTTATCTCCATGGCAGGAAGCTGATCGCAAGCCTGCGAAATCTTTCGCGCCCATCGCAAGCCAACTTCCAAAGCAAAACAATTCTAGTGGAAAGGCGCCACCGCAGAATCAGGAGGTGTATTTGCAGGGATTGGAATAGTTGGATTTCAGCGTTGGACTCTATACGCCGGAAACAGAAGGAGGTACAGGTAGCGCCAACGGCAGCGTGAAGTGGAAAGATGCGCCCGCGCCCAGTTCGCTCTCTGCCCAGAGGCGTCCGCCGTGGGCGAGCACAATGTGCTTCACGATTGCCAGGCCGAGGCCGGTGCCGCCTGACTCGCGCGAGCGTGCCTTGTCGACACGGTAGAAGCGCTCGAAGATACGATCAAGGTGTTCGGAAGCGATGCCGGGGCCGAAGTCTTGAACAATGAACTCAACTTCAGCCACGCGCAGTGAAGCCCTGACACGAATGAGCTTGCCATCACCCGCGTATTTGAGGGCGTTCTCAATCAGGTTGCCGAAGACTTGGTTAATGGCATCGGGATCAGCCATTACCAGCGCGTCTGGAGCGCCTTCGGATTCAAGCTCGACGCCTGAATCCATCACAATGCCGCCAAGGGACTCGACCGCGTCCTGAAGCAATACGTTGGCCCGCGAGGGTTGCAGTGTGAGCTTGTAATCCGGGCTCTCGACGCTGGCCAGGGCAAGCAGATCTTCAGTAAGCCGGTTCATGCGCGCCGCGTTCTTCTGAATCACACCGAGAAACTCGCGCGTGATCTCCGGATGAGAGTTGGGGTCTTCAATCAGGGTCTCGACGTACCCCTGTATGGATGTGAGCGGCGTGCGCAGTTCGTGGCTGACGTTAGCTACAAACTCGCGGCGCGACTTTTGCGCGGCCTCGATGCCAGTTACGTCATGGAGAACAGCAAGCGCGCCGCCGCCGGGCAGGGGCGCAGCGTTGATCTCAAAGACGCGGCCAGGGGCCAGTGTGCTGGCGCGGCCAAAGCAAACCTCGTTTCGATCAAGAGCGCCGCGAATGCAGGACAAAAGCTCAGGGTCGCGCATGGAAAGCACCAGCGGGCGGCCGGGGCGAATCTGAGTACTGGCTATGCGCTGCATGACGGAGTTTGACCAGCGCACAGAGCCCTCCGGAGTGACGGCGACAACCGCCTCCTGCATGGAGTCGAGCATGGCGGCCAGTTCCATACGCCGGTTCTCGATCTCTGCAAAGTCCTTGGCAAGCCGCGCGGCGGTAGTGTTAAGCGATGCTTTCATGGCCGCGAGTTCATCGTCGCTGTCTGCGTCCAACCGGACGCTCAAATCCCCTTCAGCCATGCGGCGGGCAAAGTCCACCACGCGCTGCAATCGGTTCAAAATGCGGCTTGTGGTCCATGCGGCGAGAGGAAGTGCAACTACCAGCGCAATGAAAGCCGACAGCAACATCTCACTGCCGAGCAGGCGCAGCGAGCCTGCAGCCGTCTGCTCAACGAAATAGTGAAGAACGAAAACCATCACCACGGCGTTAAAGACAAGCAGCAGGACGAACAGCCCGAGCAGCTTGGTGAAGATTCCTGGTTTCAATCGATTTACTCGCCCTTGGGCAGTTCAAAGCGATAACCCGCGCCGCGCACTGTCTTCAGATAGCGCGGATTCTCAGGATCAACCTCGATCTTTTCACGAATGCGCCGAACGTACACATCGACGGAGCGCGGAGTGACGAAGCGCGCATCGCCCCAAACAGCGTCAAGCAAGTGGTCGCGACTGAATACGCGCCCAGGATGCCGGGCAAGGTAGTCGAGCAGGCGGAACTCGGTAGCTGTAGTAGTGGTCTGCTCGCCGCGCACCTTCAACTGCATGGCGCCAGCATCGATCACAACCTCTTCAAAGCTGATGATGGAGGGTGTTGTGGGGCGCTCAAAGCGCCGCAGCACGGCCTTCACGCGGGCAACCAGTTCACGGGTGGAGAAAGGCTTGGTAATATAGTCGTCCGCTCCCAGTTCGAGTCCCAGCACTCGATCATTCTCGCCTGCCCGCGCAGTCATAAAAATGATTGGAATGGTAGAGAGTCCATGGTGGCTGCGCAGCCGGCGGCATACGTCGAGCCCGTCGCCACCAGGGACCATGATATCGAGCAGGAACAGTGCCGGAACCTTGCGCTCGGCATCTGGAATCAGGTTCGTAGGGGTGTGAAACAGACGCACATCAAAACCTGCGGCTTCAAGGTGATGCTGCACCAGCCGGGAGATATCGGCATCGTCTTCCAGCACAAAAACAGTTTGACTCAACCTGTCAGCCCTCGCCCGGCGGCGGTTAAGTAGCTAGTTCCAAGGCCGCACGGGACCATTAACAGAGTAATTCAACCAGGCAAACAGATTGCAAACGTTTGATGAATTTGACGTCGGCGGCGTGGATGAGAAACGCCTTTCAGCCGACAAATGCCCATTGAGAACATCGCGGAATTGCGCAGTTCCCCCTTGGTTGTCATAGACGCTAACTCTCTTTGGCGCCGAGCGGGGCCACCGTGGCGTCGAGGACTGCAAACTAGTCCATCACCGCCCGCTCCTGCCATCAATGCACGTACGCATGCTGCCGGGGCTTGCTCCGAATGGTTTACGCTGAATGCGCGGGGCTCGTTTTCTTGAGCGTGCGCGCGCTGGGGAGAGTGCATGACCTGGTTGATTTTGCTGGTCGGTCTCGTGGTCGGGGCCGTTTCTGGCGTAGTAGGCATTGGCGGTGGCATTCTGTTTGTGCCCGCGTTGGTATGGCTGTTTGGCATGGACCAGCATAAAGCGCAGGGCACCTCCTTGGGCGCCCTGCTTGCTCCGGTGGGTCTGCTGGCATTTATGGAGTACTACCGCAGAGGCCACGCGGACATCCGCATTGCTGCGATTCTTGCCGTGGGATTTCTGGTGGGGGGGTACTTTGGCGCGGCCGGCGCGCAATTTATCTCAGAGTTCGTGCTCAGGCGCATCTTTGCAGGAACATTGATGGCGGTTGGGGCCTGGATGTTCTTTCACCGCTAGCGTTCTTAATTATTTACAGCCCTGATAAGGTTTGGGCACCCTTCTTTGAATCAAGGAACGATTCAAGCAAGGATGCCCAATTTGTAATAAACACTCGGGTCAAAGCCGCTTTAGTAAACGGTATTGTTCGTATCGGTAACGGCGTCCATATAGGCCACGTCGTAAGCTGTACCGGTCACTGTCACATACTGGTTGTCGTACGATTTGCCGTCGACTGTCGAGTAGATATAAACCTGACCGCCCTGGGCGACATAGACCTTGTGCAGGCCCGTGACCGCGGCAATGCCGGTGGCGTCACCAGAGAATGGCTCAAGCAATGTCACCTTCCCGGTGCTGGTATTGAACATCGTAAGGCAACCATAAGGGAGGCTGTTGTTAATGCGCTCGCCCTGATCGCACTTCGTCATTCCAATCCACAGCGTGTTGTCGTCAGCCTGAATCATGCGGCTAACCGCGCCGGGCATTCCATCGCTGATGGAAACCGGGTTCGGAGAAACACCGCTCGAAAGCGTGTTATTGGTCAGGTTCAGCACGCTCAGATAGCCGCCAAACAGGCCATCAGGCATCAGGCGCTGGCCCACAATATACATCGTGGACGTAGTCACCAGCGCATTGCTTGCCCCGCCGGGGATGGCGATTGTGGTCATCGCATTGGTGTGCGAATTCACGCAGGGAGCGGAGTTACAAGGCGCCAATCCTGACTGCTGACCGAGGGTGAAGATAAACGGCGACACCGGCAACAGGGATACGGATGCCTTGGATCCGCCGCATTCAGGGCCGCAGTTCAACACGTAAGCAGTACCGCCATCAGGCGAAAATACAGCCTTCACTGGCCGGTCAAATACAAGCGGAGAACCGTAGTAGTTGCCGGTCGTGTCCAGATAATCCGGGCTCTGCGCCTGGAACAGGCACCAGCCTGGTGCATTTTGCGGCTCGCAGTCTACCGCGGCCTTCGGCCACGTGGACGGCCCGCCAGAATAATTCTGGGTCTGGGCAGCCGTAAGCTGGCGCGGGTAATAAGCGTAGTTCGAGTTCTGCACAAACGCGATCGCCATCGATCCGCCGGGGTTCACGCTCACGCGGTACACGCCGGGAAGGCTCAACGGATAGGACGAACCGTTGGTCTGGTTGATCACCGTGAGAACGCGCGAAGACTGGCTGGCCGCGAATACGTAGGTCTCATTGCGGGTGATATAGATGCTGGAAGAAAGACCATTCAGGTTGGATACTGTACCCGTGGTCTTTTCCGTGCCATAGTTGGCCAGAGTCATGCTGCCGTCGCCGGCTGCATACACCGCGGCCATCTGCTCTTCAGGCATGCTCTGAATACTGATCGGCAACGCGCCGCCAAATCCGTTCAGAGAAAATCCTGCCGGCTGTCCCGTGTAGCCGCTACGGATGTCGTAGTAGGCATCCACAATCTCCAGAGAGCCCTTGGTAAACACGCTGGGGTTCTGGACTGCGATCACAACACGGTTAAGCAATCCGCTGGGCGGAAGCTTGCGACCAGCAAAATAGCTGGTGCTGCCGCAACCTGCCAGTGCCGCTGCAGCCACCAGGGCCACGGTAGCGCTCATCCAAAGACTTCTCTTCTTCAAAATCCCTTACCTCGATCGAAAACGCGGTGCTCGCCGCGGAGAATGACATTTCCGGGGGCTATCTTCCCCGTGGAGTTTGGAACAGGGTCGCGGTTCATCTGAAACGTCGCAAAATTCAGCGTTCCGCGACCGCTTGCTGCCCAGCCTATGACTCCCGAAGTATAACAAAGCTGGCCTATCCTCTGGCGCGTCAGCCTGACGTAGCTTAGCATTGGAGGAGAATGAGCAAATTTACAGAGATCTTCGCCAACCGCCCCTTGCTCGCCGATGGCGCGATGGGCACTGTGCTTTACTCCAGGGGAGTCTTCATCAACCGCTGCTACGACGAGCTCAACCTCTCTGACCCGGGCCTGATCCTCTCTGTCCATGAGGAGTACCTGCAGGCGGGAGCTGAGATTCTTGAGACCAACACCTTTGGAGCCAACCGCATCCGGCTCGCCCGCCATGGCCTGGCAGGAAAGGTGAAGGAGATCAACGAAGCAGGAGTCCGGCTGGCCCGCCAGGCGGTCGAGCATCTGAAGGATAAGCAGGCTGGCGAGGCATGGGTTGCCGGTTCCGTTGGCCCCCTGGGAGTGCGCCTGGAGCCCTTGGGAAAGACCGGCCTGGATGAGGCACGGGCTGCTTTCTCTGAGCAGATCCAGATCCTGGCCGACGGCGGCGTGGACATGCTGATTGTTGAGACCATGCCGGCGCTGAATGAGGCCCGCGTAGCGCTCGAGGCGGCTCGCGCCATCGCGCCCGACCTGCCCGTACTCGTAATGGTGACTGTCGACGACGAAAACAACTGCCTCGACGGCTCTTCGCCCCAACAAGCTGCAGCCCTGCTTACCGAGTGGGGTGCCGGGGCCATCGGAGTAAACTGCTCCACTGGCCCGACCACTGTGCTCACTGCTGTCGAGACCATGCGCCCGGCCACCACGCTGCCCCTTGCCGCCATGCCCAATGCCGGTATGCCGCGCGCCGTTGAGGGACGCAATATTTACCTCTGCTCGCCGGAATATATGGCTAGCTTCGCCCGCAAAGCCATTGCTGCTGGCGTGCAAATTGTTGGCGGCTGCTGCGGCACCACCCCTAACCATATCCGCGCCATGCGCTCCGCCATGCGGGCCATTGACGCTCAAGCGCGTGTTGAAACATCGGGCGCGGCTCCGGCCATCAGCTCGGAAACACCGCCATCCCCCCTCGGCCAGCGCTCCAAAATTGGGTCTCTCATCGCGGATGGAACCTTCGTCACGCTGGTTGAGATTGTGCCGCCCAAGGGCATCAATTGTGTCAAGGAAATCGAGGGAGCAGGGCTCCTCGCCCGGCTCGGAGTCCACGCCATCAACGTGCCGGATTCGCCGCGTGCCTCGGCGCGCATGAGCGCTCAAAGCCTCTGCATCCAGATTCAGCAACATACCGGCATTGAAACAATCCTGCATTACACCTGCCGCGACCGTAATCTGCTTTCAATCCAGTCGGATCTGCTCGGCGCTTCGTCTATCGGGCTGCGCAATATTCTCTGCCTCACCGGCGATCCGCCAAAGCTGGGCAACTACCCTGATGCCACCGCAGTGTTTGACGTCGACTCCATCGGACTCGTCAACATCGTCCAGCGGCTCAACCACGGGCTTGACATCGGCTCAAACTCAATCGGTGCCAGCACAAACTTCACCATCGGCGTTGCCGCCAACCCCGGTGTCCCCGACATTGAACAGGAGTTGCGCCGCTTTGCCTACAAGGTCGAGGCAGGGGCTGAATACGCCATTACCCAGCCGGTATTTGACCTGCGCCTGCTGGAAATATTCCTGGATCGCATCAAGGATCACCGAATTCCGGTCATCGCCGGCATTTGGCCACTCACCAGCTTGCGAAACGCCGAGTTCATGAAGAACGACCTGCGCGTCTCAATGCCTGAGGAAATCATGCTGCGCATGGCCCAGGCGGATACCCCGGACGCCGCCCGCCTGGAAGGCATCAAGATCGCCCAGGAGATGCTCGAAGCCGTGCGGCCGTTTGTGCAGGGAGTACAGGTTAGCGCCCCGTTTGGCAGGTACAACGCAGCCGCAGAAGTGATTGCCAGCGTGCTGCCCAAGGGCACCAACCCTATGGAGTAACTCATGCCATCGTTTGAAGATTCGCTTAAAAAATTGGAAACAATCGTTGATCAGTTGGAGAAGGGTGACCTGACCCTCGAAGAGTCCTTAAGACTCTTCGAGGATGGCGTTGGAATCTCCGCAGCCTGCAAGCAGGAGTTGGACTCGGCCGAGGGTAAGGTGCAGATGCTCGTGAAGCAGCGCGATGGCGTACTCAAACCGGAGCCTTTCCTGGATAAATAACCCGCTCCGAGAGACGCAGACAGCTGTATTCCGCCTTCCTCAGAATCTGCCAATCCAACGCCCTCTAGACCGGCACTCCGTGTGCCCCATCCTGGGCGCGCCTGAATCTAGCTTGGAGTTGCGGCACGCTGACCGCAGCCGGGAGTGCCGGTTGTCCCAAAATCGCGTGGTCCGCCCCCTGTACGCAGAGCGCTTCCGCTGCATCGGTTCCGCCTGCGACGACACCTGTTGCCAGGGCTGGAACGTACCTATTGACCAGCCTTCCTGGGTAAAGTTCCAGGCCATTCCCGTCGGTCCCCTCCGTACGCTCATTGACCAGTCGGTCACACTCCACCACCAAGCCGTGACTGCCACCGAAGCGGAGCCTGCCTGTAACCCTCAATTCGCTCAGATATGCATGGCCGGCACCAGCCGTTGTCCTCTGCTCACACCCGACAACCTCTGCCGCATCCAGGCAGAACTTGGCGCCGGCATGCTTTCCCATGCCTGTGCAACCTATCCCCGCATCCTGCACTCTGTCGGCGGCCTGGCGTCAAACTCCCTCTCGCTCTCCTGCCCGGAGGCGGCACGCCTTGTCCTGCTTGACCCGGACCTGCTCCGCTCAAGTCAGTCCCACGAGACTGCCAGCGATTCCCAGCCCCCTGAAGCAACTCCGCAGCACCCGCTCGCCGCGCACTTCTGGCCGATTCGCTCTGTTGTCCTGGCCTTGGTCCGCAATCGCCTCTACCCGCTGTGGCAGCGCCTGTTCCTGCTTGGCATCCTGAGCCGCCGCCTGGACGCGATCGCCTGCGGCGAGCTGGACCGCGACCTTCCAGAGTTTCTTCGCGGTTTTGAAGCCACCATCGCCTCTGGTACGCTCCGCACCGCCATGGAATCTGTACCCGCGGACAACACCGCCCAACTCGACCTGGTCCTGCGCCTGGCGGGATTGATGCTCCACCGTTCCAACATCTATCCGCGTTTTGCCGAGTGCATCCAGGCCTTCACCGCAGGCATCGGCAATGGCCCCGGCGCTTCGCTTCAGAGCTTGGCCGCGCAATACTCCTCCGCTCATGATCGTTTTTACGAGCCATTCTCTCGCCGTCATCCGCACATCGCGGAGAACTACCTGATCAACACCATCGTGCGTTGCCAGTTTCCCTTTGGCCGCCAACCGCTGAAAGCTGAAGCCCCGTCGCGGATGGCCCGCGAGTTCGCGCTTTTGGTGGCCCAGTTTGCCCTCGTCAAAGGCTTGCTGATCGGCGTCTCCGGCTTCCATGGCGATGCGTTTTCCACAACTCATGTGGTCCATACCGTGCAGGCGGCCGCAAAGCACTTTGAGCACCATCCGCAGTTTCTCTCCATGGCGTACGATCTGCTCGTCGAGAGCCGCATGGACGGAGCGCAGGGACTGGCGATTCTGCTCAGGAACGCAAAGCCTGGCGCGTCGGTGGCTATGACTCCAACCATCCTCGCCCCGGGGGCTTCTCTCTCGATCCCGTCAGCTTGAGATGCAAGCACAGCCAGCCCATGCCTTAGCCCCTGGAGCCGGCAGCCCCACTCCCCTGCCCGGCCAGCAAGCCTCTCGCCAGTGCGCGAACCCCGAACTCGAACCCGTGCGCAAAGAAGTCGCTCGCGAAAGGCATCGCCTCAATAAGATTTGGAAATTCCTCTGCCGGAAACTGGCGCATCATGGCTTCAATCTGCTCCGGGCCTGGAGGCTTTGCCTCTCCTTGAGCGGGCTGCATGCCCACTGATCCCCGTACCGCCGCGGCAAGCACCTGCATGCCGGCGAATGCCTGCGCCGGGGGCAGGCCAGCATCGCGCAGTATCCCGATAAGCAGTTCCACAGGGCGCATCGCCACCGGCGTTGCCGGTCCGTGCGCCAGCACAATCGGCAGCGCGTTCACATGTGCAAGCATCGCATCCCGGTAGGCGCAAGCGGCGCACAGAATGCGCTCTTCCGGCTGATCAGCTCGATGGTCCAGAGACAGATCGATTCCTGCCATCACTGCTTCCACAATGGCGTCCAGCAGCCCCTGTTTGTTGGGAATGTGATAGTAGATCGCCATTGGGTCAACGCCTAGCTCCGCGCCCAGCCTGCGCATGGAGAGAGCAGGCAGGCCGTAGCGGTCAACCAGCGCCAGTGCGGTTGAGACGATGTGCTCCCGCTTCAGCGGCGCGCCGGAGATCTCCCGGCGCTTGCGGGGTGGTTTGGCCGCGTGCTGATCGGCGGTTCGTATTTTGCTGCCTGACGGCAATGGCTCCGGCTCCTTTGGCCCGGCCTTGGGGGCTGCTTGACAAGGCAATTGTACGGCGCTGGATCGCCAAGCTTCTATGAAAAAAGGAGATAGCTTCCCTTGGCCGTTTTCTCCACGTGCGCTTGAGGATCGAAGTTGACAAATTAATTCTACATTGTAGAATTGCCAATATGGCTCTATTTCTACAACGTAGAACTAGAACCTCAAAATGAAAGGAGTCCTCCCATGCGCATCACGATTCTGAATGGAGAGCCCGAATTCGGCTCCGCATTTGAGAGTTATGTACGCAAGGTCGCTGACCGTCTCCAGCTCTCAGGACATACGGTTAAGATGCTCCACCTTCGCGAGCTCGACTTGAAGGGCTGCTCCGGCTGTTGGGGCTGCTGGGTTAAGACACCCGGCGAATGTACTAAGCGCGATGAAAGCGCTCTGGTGTGCAAGGCTGCAATCGAGGCCGAACTGCTGTTGCTGGCATCGTCCATTGCCATGGGCTTTACTTCTGCGCTCCTCAAGCGCGCAGCCGACCAGATGATTCCGCTGGTGCACCCCTACTTCCTTGTTGAAGGCGGCGAGTGCCACCATCGTGCCCGCTATGCAAACTACCCGAAGTTTGCCCTCCTGCTCGGTCCTGGCGCAGACACCGACGCCGAAGACATTGAGATCACCACGGTCCTATGGAAGCGGATGGCGCGCAATTTGAAGTCCGGCATCGTCTACACGGCGGTATCAAACCGCAACCCCGAGGAGGTCGCAGATGAGCTCATTGCTGCTGCTTAACGGTTCGCCGCGCGGCAAGCGCTCCAA